>Ga0209700_100435_pt1 | contig 76933 bp, 36 predicted proteins | sample SiratroredBW_FD_187528 | JGI IMG/M metagenome (GOLD analysis project Ga0209700, IMG submission 187528) | Root nodule microbial communities of legume samples collected from California, USA - Siratro red BW (SPAdes) (version 2) | ecosystem: Host-associated > Plants > Roots > Nodule | place: USA... | reverse complement strand
TTTTTTTTTTTTTTTTTTTTTTTCTCTCCCTTTCTCAATCAAACGAACTCTTAAGCATGTGATTAGCTGTTATAATGTTAACTCTCTTTTATGAAAAAGATTAAACAGAAAATCTCCATGGACAATTAATGAAAAATATGAGAAGTGTATAAAATATCATAATCTTAATTTGCTGTGTATCTTGGCCTATATAAAGTATAATGCACAGCAGCATCACCTCGAAGCTCGTTCTGCCACGAGTCAACTGAGTCAAGTGCATGTTGTTTTGGTTGTGTAGTTAACATCCCAAGAAGCTTTGATCTCTAGGTACAGGATTAAGAGCTGGCAGTGTTTCAAACAAAACAACCAAAGAGAATGCATTTTAAAAAACAATTTTTTTTTCTAAGAGTCCAAACGTAAATTTAAAATATGATTAAAGTGAAAAAAATAGTTAGTGACATCTAATTAACAAAATAGAAGAAAACTGTTGGTGGTGGATGATGAACGTGGTAACCAGATTTTAATTTATATTTTATTTGATGCATACGACAAAATGGACATAAAAGAAGAGACTCAAATGATAACAAGTGAGTTCGAGTAGACGACAAATTTTGGATTTGTACCATAGTACCATTTCCCGTAATTCTGATACGTGTTGGACTTCGGATTATATTATTATTATTATTCATATTAATCAATTTTCCAAGATCTTCCATATCCTCATCTTCCACCCCAATTTTTTATTCACAGGACTTCTTTTTACATTATAATGTAAAGATTGTATTATAACTTTCAGAGTTGTTCCAAGCTCAAATGGCACCGATCAAGATATTGTTTGTTTTCAAGTTTTTATCTTTTACTTTTAAAAAGTCTCTTGAATGATTAAAAGAAATAAAATATATCTAAATTTCTTTGATTTGAAGTTTACAATTTTTTGAAATTATGAGATCTACCAGAATTAAATTTTACATTTTATTTATGTTGTAACAAGCCTAATTGTTTAATGAACAAAAACAAAAACAGAGAATAAGACACAGGATTAATTTTCATTTTTATTTTCTTAAAGTACACAACTTCCTTGTAAAAATCATACCTATAAACTGAATTAAACGCCATTGATGAGTTGTACAGATATATAAAGCACCAAATTTCAAACCTATGTTACATCGATATCATTTAAATTTGCTTCATGTGTTAGAGTACCAAAAAATGCAAAAAGAAAACAGAATCAATTATAGAAAAGCACAGAGATTCCCTGAAACAATTAATGCATCAAATCCGATATTTTTCTTAAAAAAGATATATATTACATTGACATTCTCTAAAGTTTGATAATATTGCACACAGTCCTCCTATTCTTTTCCACTTCCACGCTAGCATATTTTAACTACTTAAAAATATTATACTGACATTTTTTTTATAAATTACACCATATATTTCTTTTGATTATTTAAGAAAACATTACAGTTTGTCTTCGTATAAGAAAAATTAGTATAATAATTAGAAACGCACGAAGAGTTTGCATCACAAGATTAGGACACTTACAACTTTCATTTTATACACTGCCATAATAAAAGACTAAAATCACATTATATTTTTTAAATACAGAAAATAGAATATATTTGTATTAAAATAAAAACTAAAAAATCTTGATATTTTCATGAAAAGGTCCCATTGTTCAGTCAACAGAACTGCCACTTCAACACAAGAGTACAAATTCATATCCAACTATTGTGACATCATGGTTTATTTTGAGTGAAAAATATGAGTAGTGGGTGAGATTACATGTTTGAGTATCTTCTTTCCCATAGGGTTTTGCATGTTAAGTAAAGCTTTAGTTTGCAACTACCAAATCCAAATATAATTTTGTAAGCATTGCTTCATGTTTCGAAACATTGAATGGGATCTTGGAGAACGAAGATCGAGATCGAGATCAGTTTGAAGCATTGATGTTAACTGGCAAGAGCTATATAAATTGTAGTTATGATTTGTATCCACGAGTGGCTTAGTATCCAATCAAATCTAATATTAAAACAAGCTCTTGGTCCTAGATAAATTAGGTTATATAAGAATCCATGCATATTTTAGATGGTGCATGCACCGGTTTAATTGCCTACAATCAAATAAAATGGAGATATGAAATTGGTAACAATTAATATATATTATATACGGAACACTCCAAGTATTTTAATCCATATACATTTGCTTAACAAAATGTACAAATCAATAAGTGATATCACACCAACATGCATGAAAAAGGAGTATCTAATATGCAGGTAGAACCTCTCTCCTGCTATGTGGTATGAGGATGTAAAACAAACAACACCTCACTGTAACAATTTGTGCTATCTATGCTAAAGAATGAAAGAAGGTTTTAGATGTCATCCTATGATATTGGATATTGATCATTGAAGACCTTAAACACCTTAAACATTTATCTTAACATTGTATGTAAATGATTATTCAGTCATTACAAAAATAAAATACAAATCATGCTATATTTAAATGTATTACCTTTTTATTGGAATTAATAATATCTGTTCAATAATGACTTTTATATAATAGATTATGTAATAAGTACATTCAATGAGTTTGCTTTTTTATTACACGAAAATGAAAAAGAAATGATAAAAATTAATTTCATATAACTTAGATATAAAATAATTATTGTAAGTATTAAAATATGTCTAACCTTAAAATACATAAATTGTAGTGACCTTGTTTTACTACTTTCACTAAAGTCTTTGTGTCAGCCACAATTTTTATTAAAGCAAAGACATGTATTAATCCAAATATACTTATACTTGCAATGTAATGAAAAATGTAAAATTTATCCTTATTATAAGTTTTGCATTTCATAACTGGATTTTCTTTGGAGCAAACAAAATCACAATACTATGTAATTTCTATGAATAATTACAATCATCTCGCAAGGAGACCTATGATGGATGACAAGTAATTAGTCAAGTAACTACCATATTTAAAAAAAAAAATACAAGTTAGGAAACTAACCTTTCAATGTGAGGAGCCAAGTAAATATGTCTCTAGGAGTCACTCATCCATGTTTGCATATATTGATGGATCTAAACCTTTGTATGTTCCCTTATTTTTAGATGTTTGGGGATCAAGAAATCATTATATTTTTTATTTGTCTTGCTCCACACTTAATTTGTCCATGAACATGAACCTAATAATAAATTATAAGTTAAATATAATTATTATAATATGAAAAACAAAACAACATAAAATAACTTACATGGTCTATAGTTGTATCATTGACATATTTAACATGAAAGTTCCATGAAAGTTCCCTTAATAACCTCTGATGAATTTGGTAAGGAAAAAGAAAATGTACACATAAATAACAATAGTATCGACTTTAACTACTCTTTTATCCCAATTTACCTAGAAGAGATTTCTAATATGGTCAAAAATTGAAATATTAAATGATCCCCAATTTCTACCACATAATCATCATCATAATTACTATGTGCTCCCATAAGCTACATACCACAGTAGGCATAATCCTAAATAAAGACAAAATATTTGTTCAACAATATAGAATTTATAATGATAATAACTAAACGGAAAATTATATAATGTAATATACGTGATCATGCTAAGGCTTATTTGACCATATTTGTAAGTTAAGCACAAAAAATGTGTCTTCAACCTTCCTCACCAATTGAACATCTATATTAGTAAAGACACTCAAGTACTAGCATTTCAATATTCATCAATCATCAATGGAATTGTAGAATGATTAATACTTCCTTTATGTGTCATCTAAGTGTAAATTTTGTATTAATTTCTTGTTTTATTTTATATTTGTTCAGCACAAAATAATGATACCTTTTAAAAACAGATGTGCTAAAATGATGTAAAAACACAATGTTATAATGATTATAACATATTTAGATTATTTTCTTAAGTCAACTCATGAGTAATTTATTTTATATTTTTATTTTAAATTTAGTGTTTCCACCTATTTCAAATCATAATTTAAGTTTTTTAATCCAATTTTAAAAGAATAAAAAAAAACAACTCAGTCTTTTTCAATCCGTAATGACAAATTGAAAAAATTTCTAAATACAACACCTTTTTTCTATATACACCCATTAATTTTTTAAAATAAATACTAAAATCAGCTCAAATCATTTTCATTTTCTAATTACACATTTGAATTTCTAGACGTTAAAAAAAAAGGCAATGACATCGTTTGAGTATTTTGTGATTGGATGGGGTATCCGCAATCTCATGATTTGATCGTTTTGACTTACAAAACTTGTTTTAATAAAATTTATCTCACAAAAAAAATTTAGGTTATCATAAGTAATTGCTTCCTGCACTCCTCATCTTTTGAAAATACCAATTCTATTCTTGGAGTGAAAAAAATAATTTTAAAATAAATTTTGAAAGTGTAAAAAATAATTATGAAATACTATTTCTGAAATTTCAATTTGAGTTCCAGAATATAACTTCCTAAAACATGTTTTGAAATGCAATTTTTAAAAACATCTGAAAAAATTATTCCAAAATACTACAAAAATGAAAAAAAAAAAACTTATGGAAACGGAATTCTATAATTCTTTAAAATCCGCTTTTCAGAAACTAAAAAGAACCCGCCTCAAATCGTTGCAAAACAAACAAACCAAAAAAACATCGTTTGATGTTTTCTACAATCCTTCAAACCATGAAAACACAAGCAACAAATATCTTCATCTCCACCAACGCACACACAATTAAACATCTCTGACAGCAACGATGACCTTTGCAACACCTTCGTCAACACGCACAATGGTTGGCACCAAAAATCATCTTATCTTTACATATGAATCCATACGAACATGTAAGGTATTCCATTTCTTTGATGGGGAAGGAAGCAGATGAGGGTGAGGGGGGTGCAGGAAGCAATTGCCCTGATTATAACATTGTACCTAATTAGTTTTTCTTTCTTTTTTTTCTTGCTTTTTTGCCCGTGACAAAGATAAGAGTTTTTCCTAAGTTTTACTCTTATTTTTTTATTTAATTTATTTTTTTTAAGTTAAATTAGGCCACAGTGTAAGCTAAATCAATTTAAGCTTTTGCTTTCTCCACTCCTTAATTACAGCCTACACCCCATAGTAAAAGGAAAAAGTTAAAAATGCTGGCGAAGTCATTTTGACCTCCTAACCTAATTCCTCTCCATTCTCTTTCACTGTTGTTACTATAAATCTGGATCTTGAATTGGATCTTATGGCACTATATTCACAAAATACGTAGTAACACTTGCTTGTGATGGTCATGTGATTTTATGTTCTTTCCAACTTTTGCTAATTTTTAGCAAATAGAAAAGCTTTTCATTCTTTTCCTTTCATGGCAACCACCACTAATTGCCCCAAGTCACCAAAACTATCCTAGAGTAAGAGTTTTGGTGATTTTGCTAATGTATCTATATACATTTTACTCAAGGATACCACAATGACACTGATATTAGAATTGATAAACCCATAAAAATCTACCTAACTTCATATCACCACCGCCACCATCACCAAAACCCACCGGAACAACCACACACGAAGTAAAATAATCACCAGAGAACAGAACTAACGAGGATCCAACATTCAAATAAAACACCAAGGATAGAGCGGTCATTTCAAAAGTTAGTGGGTTGAGGTAACAATTAAAGGGTCCAAAAAGAAAAATTCATCAATTTATATAAATAAGAAAGCGATAGGTTTGTAGGCCGATAAGGTAAATTCAAAATTAAAAAAAAAAATCAAATTGGGCTCCATCTGCCGATTTCAAATTAGAATACAATGTGTGAAATGACGCAAAAAAATATATTTTAAAAATAAAACCACGTAAAGAATTTATAATTACACTGATACACGTGCATTTCTTTGTTAAGTGACTAATATACTTATTTGATAAAAACAAATCCCATTATTACTACAAATATAAACAAATTATCTAATTTAGCTGCATTCCACCAGATGGGAAAAAGTTGTCCAACTTTTAACTTTTTTTTCAATAAAATTAAAAACAAAAGTTATCCACTCTCGCTCCTAAATAACCCTATAACAGTTAATTATTTAGAACCGGATATGATAATTATTTAGAACAGGAGATAAAAAAGAAGAAAAAAAAAAGGATAAAGTGATAGTGAAAATGTAGAAAAAGAAATAAAATATTAAGCGATTATATTAAAAATCTATTTCGATAAAAATAATATAGTAATATTTTGTTGTTTAGTAGTGAAGTCCACTTTCACTCCTATGAAGAACATCCTATGCTAATCCAAGCCCATCAACGTTGTTGGTAGTTTGAGTTTGAGTTCTTTGTTTCTAGGTTAGGTTTTGCTCTTGGTGGCACAACACAACTAATCCTCTTTCTCTTTCTCTCTGCGCTGTTCGTGTCGATTCGACGAAGCAGAAACCATCACTCACTCACCTTCTGGAACCTACGATTCCTTCCAATGGCATCCAAGTTCGGCTTAGCCGGCGGCATTCCCGAGCGCAAGGTTCGTCCGATATGGGACGCCATTGATTCTCGCCAGTTCAAAAACGCTCTCAAGCACGTCACCACGCTCCTCGCTAAACACCCTAATTCCCCCTACGCTCTCGTAAGAACCCTAATTCTCACATTCACGGCGTTCATTCTTCGTTGTTTTCCAACTCACGTTGTTTTCCAAGCAGGCTCTCAAAGCGCTCGTGCTGGAACGGATGGGGAAGCCTGACGAGGCCTTCTCCGTTGCGCTCAACGCCAAGGAGCTTCTCTACGCGAACGATTCTCTGCTCATGGACGATCTCACTCTCAGCACGCTGCAGATTGTGTTTCAGCGATTGGATCACTGTTAGTGTCTTTTATTTCTTTGTTTTGCTTGTTTCTGCTATGGTTAATGTTTTTGTTGCATACAATGTTTTAAAATTGAAAGTAGAGATTGCACTGGCCAGAGCTTCGAGATAATGTTTTGTTCGTTCAACTTGCTAATTTTGATGCTTCGTAACAATAGACTTAAATTTGCTCTTCATGCTTGCAATCTACCTACATTTTGATTCTATTCCTTTTAAAATTGTGTTTCAATAATCCCTGTAATGTTCGAATCTGCGGCCTTTTCTGCTTAGCTGTGTTAAATCCTGAGATGCCAAAAAAGTCAGGGATTAAAATAATAAGTACTAGCTTTATTAGCGGGAATAAAATAGAAATTGCGGTCTCTGAAGTAATTATTGACAACAACTAAGTAACAACGAGGGATAATGCAAAAAAGACATTACAGGGATTATTGAAAAAAAGGTAAAGGGATGAAAATGAAAATATGGATAAATTACATGGACCTAGAACAGATTTAAGCCTAACATATAAACATGGTTTTTGATCCATTGGTTATGTGTGTTTTGGTTGACTATAGTTTGTGTTTGAGCAGTGGACTTGGCTACTGGGTGTTATGAACATGCCTGTAGTAAATTCCCGGGTAACTTGGAACTAATGATGGGGCTGTTTAACTGCTATGTTCGAGAGTATTCGTTTGTGAAGCAACAACAGGTTTGTGTTTGTATGTGTGAATGTCTATTTATGTTCTATATATATGTATATTTTTTTCTTTTAACAACTTACGTTTTGCTATTGTCTAATTGGCAGACAGCTATCAAAATGTACAAGCTTGTTGGAGAAGAAAGATTTCTTCTTTGGGCAGTTTGTAGCATCCAATTACAGGTTCTCCCCAGTTCAATTTTAAACCCTAAATTATCTTTTGCAGTGTCTTTAAAAAGAGTTTATTTCAATGCACTGTCAGTTTAAAAGGGAATAAACATCACCAGAAAGTGAAATGTCATGATATGACGGATAGATAAGAAAGTAAAGTATATTTAGAATGTCATGATCACTGCCAGTACATTAGTAATTAGTTGGTTTCTTGACAGTTTGTGCTGGCCCGTGTTCTAGTTTTTTTCAATCCTGTTGTTCATTTCAGAATGGACCTAGGTTTTCATTAACTGTTGATTTTTTGTCCTTTTTCCTTTTTCTTTTTCATAGTAGTTGTGATTAAGTCTGTGCTTAAAAAGACAGTATTCTTTGATTTCTTTGCTGCTCAGTTGCCAGTATAGAATTCTTCAAATAACTTGCAAACTCTAGGGAATAAAAGTTATGTAGTGCATAAAATTTCTAATTTGCACCAGACCTTTTTACATAACTCCTTTGCAAGATAATAATATCTAGTTTTAAGATGTTTTACACAAAGCTTGTGTTGGTATCAAGGGACGTCTGTCACCAGACTGCAGATCAATGTTGCTGCTGATTGCAGTAGCTCAACAGTTTGATCTGTGGTTTCAGGTTCAAGTTCTGGTCTCATTCATGATGAGACTGTATAAGCATATCTGTCATACAGAGTTGTGAATCGTGATTCAGTTATGAACTTAGTTATATTGCATTGCATGGATCGCAAATAATATCCGACTAAAGGTCTTTGAAGCAATAACCCACATTGTGATACATTAGATTTGTTATGTTGCAATAAGATGGTTTTGAGTTGGGAATTTGTATTTGATATTAATATTTGTTGGATAGCATTAAAGAAAACTTCTAAATGCCATTGCGCTACCTGTTTGTAACTTGTCTTTAAAACATGTCGTGCCTTGTGCATCTAGGTTCCTTATGAAATTTTCAAAAACAATAGTTCATTAATGTGTCATTGTTTCTACTTTTCTTTCCGATATATTAAATTATTTATGGTGTTGGGCTTGATATTTATTCGCTTAGAAGACATTTTATTTACTTATTTTATGGGAACTGGGCTATTCATAGGTACTTTGTGGCAGTGGAGAAGACAAGCTTTTATTTTTAGCTGAAGGCTTACTTAAGAAACATGTTGCTTCACATAGCTTACATGAGCCAGAAGGTGATCTTATTTTTTTTCTTATCTTCTAATGCTATTAGTTATTTTGATAAAAATAAATTCATCTAGATTGAAGGAGAAGATAACACAAAATTGACAATAAGATATATCCTTGTAGGGAATTAAAATACAAACAAAAGAGATAAAATCATCAATGAAGCAAAGATACCCAGTATGTACACATATCTATGAGTGAAACCTCTATAACAAAACCACCAGCTTTACATCAAGTTGAGGCCAAACACCTTGTCTTATCCTAAAGAAGTTGATCATTTGGGGAGCTCTCTAAGATACGAGAATTACATTTCAACCAAATGCTCCAACTTGTAACATTTGCAAGAAATGTTTGGCTTCTTTAACTTACACTAAAACCGACACACTACTCATCAAATACTGGTACAAGGTCCTTGGACACATCTGATCTTTTCCAAAGGTTCTAAGAACATCATAAAAACCAGCTACAGATCAGTGTCAAATTTGATGTGGAACTGACCGTCAGCCTGTAACACACCTGACAACTTGATGAAACAGCATTGTAACACAGGGACTTGTGTATTAACGTAGTATACTTTTATATGTAGATTGCTGAGTCAGCAATTAGTCAGAGTTAGTTAGCCAACTCTCATATATCAGTTGGACTAAGCCGAGTAACCATTTGTTATTCTGTTTTTCCAGCTGGAGTTAGTTGGGGTTAGGTCTATCTTGTAGCCCTAGTTATTCTGTCAGAGTTAGTTAGCCAACTGTGATTCTGTTGGAGTTAGTTGGTCTTATATCTAGCATGTAGCTCATGCTATTCCTATGTATATATAACTGTTGTTAGCTCTCTTGTGTTGTTAATTCAATTTTACATTTGAATAAAACTTCATTTTTCTTTTTTTTTTCTCAGTTTCTCTGAATTCTTTATGGTATTAATAATTCTATTATGGAGAACTGTTCAAATAAAATTTGACGTCAGAGGAGCTTTAGACTTTGAAATAGGTTTTGTCAAGATGGAGCTTTAGACTTCCCTCTTTCTGGATGATTGATTTTCACTATGAAACCATAGAAGGCTGAAGAGACCAAATTCTTTTTATCTGGACCAGAAGATAATATAACAAGGTCAAGACTCAAAATGGACTCCGATTCAAAGGATTCCTTATTTAAGTAGCAGAAAGTGAAAATTCCAAGAAATAGTAGAATCTTGAATTGAAGACTAATTAATTAGTGTTGTGAGGAAAGATGAAAAACCCTTTCTTGAAGATGAATGCCTTACCTTCATTCTTTCTTATCTATTATAATCAACCATTAGTCTCTCTTGTGTCATCAAGTATATCATCTGTACGTGTTTTAAATTTTCGAATTTGGTTGCAGCTCTTATGATCTACATTTCTATATTGGAACGGCAAGCTAAGTTTGGGGATGCCTTGGAAATTCTGTCCGGGAAATTGGGATCACTGTTGATGATTGAAGTTGATAAGCTACGGATGCAGGTAATCTCAATAGTTCTCTTCATGCTTTCTAATTTCTGTTTAGGGTTTATGTTATGAGTTCATACATACATTATTTGTTGACTATAAATGGCCATCCAGTTAAATTAACGGGATATTGTTACATGTATGTTGCTCATAGGTTTGATGTAGTCAAAAGTCACAATCCCACAAATTAGTATGTTCCATAATGTTCCGTTCTGTTTGGTATTATCATGATTTAATATTTGGAAACTGATCCCCTTCTTGGCATACTCTTTTTCAAATGTCTATTCAGAAATTAAAATCAGCACAGAAGTTCATTTTTAGATTCAAACTATGGTTTACGATTGAAAGTGTGTCTTTTTCAAGGATTGTAGGAAAAAAAAGTGTGCTCTTAATTATGAATTAAGAAACACATCAGATAAGGAGTCAGAGCTTTGCTAAATGTACAAAACTGAAAAATGTTAGAATTAATCCTATTAGGTAGTATTGTCCCCATGGAATGTTTGACCTTAGAGCAGTGTTATCGAAAATCCGGTATGGCGGCGCCATGGCAGAATGCGGTGGCGGTTTTACAGCCGACCACCACCACATGACGGTGGCGAATCTGATTTTCCGTGGCGGCCTATGGCAGCCGCTTTCCGCATCACGTAATAGCAGGACGGATCGGAAAAGGCGGAAAAGTGCAGCAGCATGCGCTGTGAGCGCGGAGGCCCGGCATGCGCGGTGGCCGTAGAGACACAGCGGTTGCTGAGGATCTGTGGTCAGAGATGCGGTGGATGGAGGTGTGGCTGCAGGAGGAGGTGGCTGGCTAGCCTAACCCTAATTTAAAGTCACTAATTGGGCCTTACCTGACCCAATTAATTTAACCTACAGTAAATTAACCTATCAATTATCCTAACCCTAACAGCCGCCTGCTGCCGCTTGCCGCTGTTGACCGCCTGCTGTCGTTGATTGTAATTTGCAACTGTTTTATTTTTTCTAAATATTTTTAATTGTTTTTTTTTACTTTAATTATTTTTTATTTTTTAATTGAAGAAGAGTTACGCAATGAATGAGTTAGGTTCATTCTTCTATTCTCTTTGAAAATTAGGTTTATATTGGAAATAAAGACATTTATATTATGTTTTAGACATAATAATATTATCAGTTATGATTGTCTCTTCTATTATTTTTGCAATGCATATTTCTGTATTTTTTAAATATTTATATGTATATATTGTATTTTTTATCACAGTACTTCTGCTATAACCTGTTATGGTTTTTGTTATAAAGGATTTTTGGGTTCTCTGATATTTTCCATTATCCGATATCGATAACACTGCCTTAGAGGAAGCTTTGAACTTCCAATGGACATGATAATATAGGAGTATGCTGCACTGGAAAACACACCATAAGAATCAGTCTTTTGTACCCTTTTAACTGTATTGAAGGATAAATTAATTGAATCAAGCAAAAGGAAAATTTAACTTGTTTTATGCTAGGTTTGTATTTGTTTTTATGGCTTTATGTGGTGCTTGTCACATAATTTCTTTCAATTTTTCCCTGTTTGACCTGCAGAGAAATGAAAAACTTTTTTCTGACTTCAATTTTACTTCTGAGTATTGTTCTATCTTGTCCTCCTTTATGTTTTCTTTCCTTCCAATTCCAATAATGTTATTCATTTATAGAACAAAAAAAAAAAAAAAAAAAAAAAAAGAAATCAGCACAGATCAGAACTATTTTCTTATTTGATTTCTCTTATCAACCTCTATACTTTGACTTTAAGTTGACAGGGGAGACTTCTTGCTCGGGCAGGTGACTACACTGCAGCGGCTGATATCTTTCACAAAATTCTAGAGTTATGGTATGCCCGGGTTTTGCCCTTATTGTTTATACAAAAAAATAAAAAAACTTAGATTGTTCACTGGTGGTAGTTGTTGTTAATGGATAAAAGTGGTATTGGTTGTATCAAGAGTATCACTAACACAATGTATGTAAAGTGTGTTAAAAATTGAATTTGGAATAAGCTTTTAACTATTATATCTATTCTAGCTTCTTCTTTTTCTTTTTTGTAATTATGTACTTTTATATAGTTTAATATTTATTGTCAGCCAGGTCTTTAGTGGTAAACTTATGGACTAGTAGTAGGAAGGTGGGGTCTGAATTGCTTAATGCCTATGGCATGTAGGCTACAGAAGTCCCCAAGTTTGACTGCTGTCCACGAGATGAACTCTGATTATGTCAATGGCAGTTCTATTTCCATGATATTAATTTTCAATTGTAGCACAGAAATTGTAAACTGTTTTTTTGACTTTCAACTGTTCTTTATTCTTGTTTCTTATTAATATGTTTATTAAACATGATATGTTACGTTGTACTCTAAGATCTAGCTGACTTGCCACTGTAGTTATGAAGTGATTTTAAAATGTTTGTTTCCTGAATTAAAGTCATTCATGGTTTTAACTCTTCATGTCTTTTACTTTTCGTTCCCTGTTTTCTTTTTCCATTGATGTTGTTTCATCATTTGGCAGCCCTGATGACTGGGAGGGTTTCCTTCATTACCTAGGCTGTTTGTTAGAAGATGACAGTATTTGGTGTGATGAGGCTGCTAATGATCCGGTTCATCCCCCGAAGTTTGTCAATTGCAAAGTCTCACACTTGACAGAGGAACAGGTGAATGTTTAGTCTATGGTGGCCTTTATTTATGACAATAATTTATGCGTAGAGGGGCCAGGGGCCATTGATTATTTTCACGGAATTTGATTCTTGAATAATTACAAACTACTATATGAATGCAGTTTGACAGTCAAATATCAATTGCATCAGCATGTGTACAGAAGTTGATAGCAGATACTGTTAATAACTTGATAAGGGGTCCATACCTGGCAACTATAGAAATTGAGCGCAGAAAACATTTGCGTGGGAAAAGAAATGACAACAATGTAATGGATGGCATTGTGCAATACTTTTGCAGGTACCTAATGGTGCTGAAGTTGCATTCCTTCCATTTCTTAATTCTACTCTTGAATATCATGCATGTAAAGTGCTTTCGGGGAATGACATTTGATATTGACTAATGCTACTGGGTAAAAGTCCAGTGGAATTTAAAATCTAGGTTTATGGGTTCTGATCTATTTATTTGATGGCTTTAATAATTGTAAAGTGTGAAAACCCTGTTTCCGGTTTCTTTTCGTCTGCAATACTTTTCTTCTGTTTGAAGATATGTTTCAATTCTGTGCCAGTTTCCTTCTTTCTAATAGGTTTAACATGTGATTTTCAGTTTTAGGTTTAACTAGCTGTATTAATTATTATTTTTTTAGTAATGTTGTCCCTTTTACATTTAAAGTAATGCTTGTATAAGTGAAACTTCTACAATTTCTTTTTTTGTATAAGAACTCTGCTTAATTTTTCTTAGGTTTGGTCACTTGGGCTGCTTTACTTCTGATGTTGAGATGTTTGTTGAAGTGCTCACTGCTGATCAGAGGACAGAACTTTTGAAGAAGTTGATGAAAGCTCGGGACACTTTGTCAGCTCCACCAACCAAGGCTCTTGGGCTGTCTATAAGCTTTTTCAAAATTAAACAATTATTGCTAGGGGACATCTCCACATCTAGTGCAAGGGGTGGGTGTTGTATTGTTGCATAGTAACTTATATGCGTTAATTCTTATAAATCTTCTCATTTTTATTCCAATGCTCTGCCCTGTTAGAGATATAAACCATGTCTGCATTCTCACCTTACAAATTAAGCTTTTGGGGAAGTTAGTATTTCAGTGTTAGATCCTCTATAATCAAATGTAAGCCATTCAATCTTTTTGTCCATCATGCTTTAATGAGTGAGCATGTATTTGATTCTCTAACCCAAAGGATTATTTTAATGAACAGGAGAAATTATTGTTTGATATACCTGATATTCAGTCTATAACAGTTTTAGTATATCTTTAAGATATATAAAATAAATTTGTTATCAGTAGTATCATAAACTCTGTTAAACTTCCTTTTTGTGTTCCAAGTGTCAGAATATGCTGCCCTCTCCTTTTTATTTTTCTTTTGCATTTTAAAAGTGCAGGCCTTCTTGTTTGCTTCTCCTGCCCATGCAGAGCAGAGTGATTGTCTAGTTGGTTTAATTCACTTCCAAGCTTGTTCATAATATCTTTTGATTAAAATCATACTATTTGTTGAAATTGATCTCCATGTTGTGCATTCTTTTCTCCCACTATCATAATGACTCCTTCCTGATTATTTTATTCTGATATTTCTTTCTTTTTGGTTCTGTTAGTGGAAACAATGTTCTCCAGATTTGAGTTCATAGTCTGTCCTTCATATTTTAAGTGTTAATGTAATGAATACAAACTCTTCTAAACTTGTTTCAGATCTTGAGGCCTCTTGTGTTCAAATGTTTGAAATGTATTGCACAAACCTTCCACTTTCAAAAGATTTGGATCCGCAGGAGGGAATGCATGGTGAGGAGCTGCTTTCAATGATATGTAGCATTTTGGTTCAGGTATGTTGTATTAAATTTATTTTTTGTAATGCACACTGAAAAAAAAAAGTGATGGTATTCTACTTTTATTCTGGTTTTAATTCTTTTGGTTGACTCATGAATCTACATATTTTCCTAGTTTTTTTGGGTGGGGGTAGGGAGTGCCGGAGTGGGAGGGAGACATACAAGGAGATTTTCATCTTAGGTGTCAAGGTTGTTGTTGTCAATGTAGAATAAGCAGAATGATTGACCAACTATTTCTTATTTGATGTATCAAGTTATTATATAAAAATGATTTGTCAATTTAATCTTGTAAGTTGTAAGTTGTAATTTGATATTTTATCCTCTGCTCTTGTAAGTTGTAACTTACTACTCTTCTTTACTGATATTTCTTGTTTTAAATGAATCCAATTATGGCTTTAGTACTAGGGACTGATATGGGCTTACTACTCAATTTAACATTGAATTTGGTTTTAACTTTTTAGGGCTTCCCATATTGTATGCATTCTAAACCGAGTCTTCTATTCATTCTATAGATTTTTTTTTCCTAAAAAATAATGTAACTAAGTGTGGTAAGAGAATTTAAAACTTTAAATTTTTTTTTTTTCTCTCAATTTAAATTCTTCAGTTAATTGTAAGATTCTAGTGTGCTATATATGTAACATTTCTACTAATTGTCGTGGTTTAGAAATATACATCGGCTGATTTGTAACATTTCAAATATTTATACAATCGTCTGACTACTGTTCACCTCTTCTGATATTATTTGCTTAGTTATTCTGGCGTACCAAGAAAGTTGGTTATTTGTTTGAGGCAGTTATGGTTTTGGAGTTCGGCTTGGCAATACGAAGGTCAGGATGATTGTTTGCCTTATATCTTGGAATCTCCCATGAAAAATGTATTAACTTGAGAAAACATTTCAATGGAGTTGTGTTCTTGGGCTATATCTGACCAGTTCATTTTTCTGCCTTGATATGTTATTATACTAGTTTGTGATAGTTGCTCAATACTTTAATAATATTGTTGTGCATTTTGAACTCGCATTTAGGAAAGTGAAATTGCAACTATATGATGTGTGAAAAAAATTTTTAATGGGCTTCAGCTTATCATTTACAATTTAATATCAACATTTCTAGGATTTGTCTCAATTTTGAAGTTAGTATTACTATGTTTTTGTTTTAGAAGACCTTTTTTTTCCTGAATTAGATCTTTCCCATTTATATTATTTCTTTTTATTAGAAGGATTGAGTTTATCACTCCAGGGTTAGCTATAGGGACATGTTAGCTTTTGACTTATGAACCAATGGATGACGCCATTGGTAATGGTACAGTGCATTGTTGACTTTCTCAGTTTCTTACTCCTCCTTGTCTTTATTCAGATATGTGTCACAATACAAGATCTTGCTGTTGCATTTGTATAGCCACTGTGGTGCTCTTTCAGTGGCACATGAATGGTATGGTATTTCAATTCTGAAATTTTACATTATTTCATAAAATGTCTGTCATGCTGATTGGTTTATGTACATGTATTTCTGCTCCTATGACTAATTTCTTGCCACTATCCATGTAATACATTTTTCTTCTCTTCAGGTACAAGTCCCTGGATGTCAAAAATATCTTGATGGAAAGTATTTTGCACCACATATTGCCTCAGATGTTGGTATCTCCTCTTTGGACTGAGTTAAACAATCTGCTAAAAGATTACCTGAAGTTTATGGATGACCACTTCAGAGAATCTGCAGATTTAACGTTTCTTGCATATCGACATAGAAATTACTCAAAAGTATGTATACTGGATGCTTATAATTTCTAGAGACTTTCCTTTTTCGAGTTGAATTTCTTGGAACATATGCATAAAGTTGCAATTGCAAGCTGAATTTCTTTTTAAGAACCCATCATGCATAACTGGTTTGGTTATCTATGCTTACTTGAAGTATTCAAATATGAGATATTGCCCTCCTCCCAAAGTAAAAGTTAATATGAAGCACAAAAGGGTTTCATCAACATGGTTCTGCTCATGTTAATGTAAAATAAAGATGTACATTGCATGATGATTTTCTGTTCTTGTCAGTTCTGATGTAATGTTGAAAGAACAATGTCGTGGAGTTGATCGAATTGATGCAATGTTATATTCCAGGTAATTGAATTTGTCCAGTTTAAAGATAGATTGCAACACTCTAGTCAGTATTTAGTGGCTCGAGTTGAAGCATCCATTTTACAACTAAAGCAAAGTGCCAATAACATTGAAGAAGAAGAGGTGATTCATGCTTGAGATTAGTATATTTAATCACCTCTGTTAATAAATTTGAGTGTTAGGGTTAACCAGTTCAGATTTTCTCAGGGTGTCCTTCAAGGCTTGAAATGTGGTATTCACTTCCTTGAGCTCTCGAAGGAGATAGGGTCAAAGTCTTTGACCTTCAATGAGGACTTGCAGACACGGCCCTGGTGGACGCCAACTTCAGAGAAAAATTACCTTTTAGGTTAGTTATTCAATCATATTTCTAGCTTAGGTTGTTGTATTCTTGCAACTTTTAGTGCCAATATATTTAACAAATATGAATCTGTAAAGTATGTCCAAAGTTATCGAATATCAATTTGATGTCTTGCCGTGTTTGTTGTTGTATTCATTACAAATAATTAACTTGATATTAAGTTGTTTCTTAACTTGGTTTCCTTGAGTAAATAGTCAATTTAGAGTGATAGGCAGACTTATGGAATGGGTTTGGTCTTGTTTGGATGGATGAATGTGTGGGCTTGTAAATATCTGAATAAAGTGGAAATTTATGTGGTGTGGCAATCCTTATAGCTAGTAGCGCTCAAATGTCTTTTCTGTGTGGTGTATAACTGACTAAATGCAGTTCCAAATGTCACGGTTTGAACCTCATTATAATCTGGTATTGTTTTCCATTGTATATGTGTTTGTTGATTGCTATAATATGCATAATGGATGGTTGTCTTCTGTTTCAGGGCCATTTGAAGGGATTTCTTATTATCCGAAAGAAATATTGGTAGGTCAATCCTGTTCTTCATGTTTTGTGGTTGCTTTATGTTTCTTGTTTCAGTAAAAACTGAACTATCTATATGGGTCTTTTTTCTCACACACCCTTTATTGCATGGTTTGTCAATTGATGTAGACCAAAGATAGGGAAACGAGTTTAAAGAGAGTCATTGAAAAGAAATCCCTACTTCCTCGGATGATCTATCTTTCGATACAAAGTGCTTCATTATCAATGAAGGAGCCTGCGGAGGTCAATGGTTCTATTACCGACATCACATCGGAGCTAAAATTGTTGCTGGAGTGCTATGCACAATTTTTGGGCTTTCCTCTAACTGAAGCAATAGAAGTGGTCACGGGTTTCTCTAATGAAGAAAGATCTTGTGTGGTATGTTTGTTCAGTTTTTGTGCTACTGTTTAAATATTTTTAATACAAAAACTACATGATTTTTTTTCCTATCAGGAGCTGAATTGACGTAACTCTACCATGATATAAATATATTTCAAAATGGAAAGATATTTTTTATATTAATAATACCAAAAATGATGCCTGTAAACTAGATGTGGTGGTACAGAAAATTGAGCTGTACCTATAAAGAATTTTCAGTTTATTATGGTGCTTGCAGTGTGAGGCATTTTCTTAAAGAGTTGTGCAACTGTTTAGGCCATGTCCAAGTTATTTATTCTACATGAAATATCTTATCTTATATGGGTGCTACTTGGAATTTGATCCATTACTTCAAAAAACGTTGGCAGGTTTCTGACTCCAACTTGATTGACTGGTTGAATTTCACTGTATTTTTAAATGCTTGGAGCTTGAGTTCCAACGAATTTGTGAATCCATATGGAAATGGATGTAGGTCTCGACTTTGGAATATCTTGGATTCTATGCTGGAAAAGTATACTTTAGAGAAGATTAGGTCCATAGAGCCTCAGCTCTGTTCTCCTTGGAGTGGCATTGAAATCCTGATACAGTTAGTTACAGAACCTTTGGCGTGGCATGGACTTGTAATCCAATCTTGTCTGAGATCCTGTTTTCCATCTGGTAAAAAGAAAAAGAAAAGTGGATCAGCTTATCAGTCTAGCTCGAATCTGGCTCATGCAATAACAGATTCTGTGGTGCATTTGTCACATGTGTTGGAGGACGTTATGAAATGGATTAGTGAATGGAGGAGAAAACCTGAAGAGGAGAATATGGAAAACATTTTTTTTCTTCTGAACAAAGACGAGCATAATGATGGACCGGGGAAGGTCTTTCGCATGCTAGAAACATTTATTTCCTCAGTGAACGACGCCGAATTTGGTGATCATATCTCCCAACCTCTCAAGTCTTGGAGTCCTGCTGATGTTGCTAGGAAAATGATGTCTGGGAAGCTTAAAGTACTAATGGAATTTTCAGCCATCTGTGACTCAAAATTGAACTTGTTACAGTCTATGAAACAGCAGATAGCACAACTATGAAGAATCGTCCATTATCTACTGGCCCTGAAGTTTATTTCAGCATGACAAACGGCTTATCAATTTCAAAACACATATCTTCAATGCCAGGGGTTGAGAAAATGTGCTTCTGTCCTGTTATTTTCATTGCCTCATCTACAGAATGAATGCCTTATCGGAAGCTTATATGGAACAGTCGTCAGGTTTGTGGTTAGCTGATTGTTCGCTCTAGTTTTTATTGGTCCTTTTCCTGTAAAATTTTCTGGAGTGTACATTAAAATCACACCCACCCCCTTTTGAGCTGTCGCCGGATTTTTTCAGAAATGTAGTCTGAGCAGAAATTTTGGCAGTGTATCATTGGTTTGATTTTTTTTAATGAAATTAAAATTTCAAAATATTCTGATGATGATATTTCCATCATTATTGCAAAATCCCATATTTGGTTAGCCACCACTGCAATTTTCATGCTGAATAGTGAAAAAGTTGTCTTATATTACATTTTTATCAGTATTTTGCTTTATCTTTTATTTCGTTTATATGAAAAACTTTTTCATTAATTCTATAGCTGACCACGAGTGTGAATTTGAAATTTAAATATTTTTATTTAAGCACATTAGGACAAAGATTGACACAATCTGTATTTATAATTTTCCTTAATCTTAGAAATTTTATTTTTATTTAATTGATCAATGACATGGAATTCACATTTTGAAGAGTTTAGAAATGGTTCTTCATGAAAGTATGCCGATTATTGAAGTAGGCTTGACCTTTTTTTAGTAGGATATTTGCCGTGCATGTGATCAAGAATTAAATCTCAGTTTGCTTGTAAACATAGCTGTCAGTTGTACTAGACTTTATCAGTACCATATTTTTTTTCTCTTGAAAAGTCTCGTTATATTTAAGTTTTTTCGTTAATCGTGTAACTGATGATATTTTGTTAATACTTAGGAAAAAAAATATTGTTAGATATAAAATACTCCTATGATAAATAAAATATTTAGTTAATATTGAGGAAAAACTAAATATGTTTGTAAATATATAATGTTGGTTTATAGTTCTTAAAAAATAATGTTTTACTCGTCTTTCATTTATGACTCTAAAAATATCACTTTGGACATGTTATTGTAAATGGGTGACTGAAATGAGTTAGTTAATTTTGGGAGATTAAAACCAAATTTTATCTCATTTTTAAAAGTTAAAAACATGCTTTACTCTTTAAAAAACCAGATAAAACAAATTTTACCTTCACAGATCCTTTTAAGTTTCTCGGTAGACCCAATTGAAAGAAACCATTCAGAAAATGTTGCAATGGATTTATCACGTGACCAATGACTTGCATGTAATTTTGTGGATATACCATTTTCCATTGTCAATTGCATTTAATCAATTGACTTTAGGTAATATTTTAGGTGTCTATAAGTTCAAAAAATTAAATCACATGTTTCACACTTTCTTTTTACATTAAGTTACAAATAAAACTTATTCGAAATAAAACTATAATAAATCACGTTTTCCCTTTAAAAATTTTGAGTTCATTCAACCAAAATTGAAGCAGATACTTGTTATTAGACATGGAGAAAAATAAATTTCTCTTTGGAAACTGTGTGTAGAGGGACTTGGCAAATACATCGGTATTGAGATCCGTGCATCGTACGCACAAATGAAATAAATATAAATTCTTCCTCTATGGTTACAACTTGTGTTTTTTGCTTTTAAATTTCAAATGCTTAGAATATAAATTATGCGGAAAAATTGGCAATGTCCACACTATAGTTTTAGGATGCTTTGGTAAGAGCTATAATATTTTTTCTGTACAGTCTTTTACAGTTCAAAACTAAAAATGGTAATGTCACTGAATGCCTTTTATGATGCAAGTTTGATTTGGGATGCTGCTTAGTTTCAAAGCTTTTATTGGTTTGTACCTCTTAGAAGTAAAAGTCATATAGATTTGAAGGCTTTTTATTGGTCATCTGATGTTATATTGAACGTGTAACTATAGAAGCTCTATTTGCTAAGATTTTGAAATTCAGAGACTGACAAAACCACTGTTGATGGATACAGGGCACCTATGCTTTTGAACCTACCATGCATCCAACGTACTGGGTGATTTCCTTTTCTGAGGAATGGGTGCTCAATACTTTATACACTAGAAATTAGAACCAAAGTTAGCATTGAATAAAAAAAAAATGTTTAAACATGTTTTAGTCTCCGAAATCTTGGATAAATATTTTTTATTTTCCACATTTGAAATTAATTTTGTAATTTAAAAAGAATGTCTATTTTAATTTTTCTGCCCAAAATATGATTAAAGATTTTAATTATACAATTAATAATTACAAGTTGTTTATATGTTAATGTACTTTAATTTCTTTTGTTGTTATCATAAAAATTCTAATCATATACTTATCTTTCTTTCTAGGCATTCTGACTAAGTTTAAATATAAGATATTTGTGTAAAGAAATAAAATATTTTTTAATAGACTTAAAACCAATATAGTTCAAATTTAAAGGATTAAAAACATATTTAAATAAAAAAAGTAGAAAAAAATTAATATAATAATGAATTTAACTCGTGTACATTGTCGGAATAATAAAAGTTACATAGTTATTTAATTGAAAATTATTATTAAATAATTTTCAAAATTACTATTCAAAATAGTATGATAGTATAGGGAGTCAACCCATTTTGATTGTTGTGACTATTTATTTTATTTATTACTTATTGTAATAATATTGGATATACCATTTACATTGGAAACATGGAAATTTACATACCTCATTTGAAAAATGATATGTGAAAGAGATGTGCTAACAAACTAATTAGTGATTAATGGTTGAACAAGAACTTCTTTGCTTGAAGAAAAGAGTGAAAATGCATATAAATACAGCCAACTGTTTAAAAACTATTAACATTAGAGACATTATCAGTGCTTTTTATCGGCAAATATTAAAATAAAAACCGTTTTCGGTTAATCTAATTCAGAACTGGAAAGTTGGTAGTTCGATTGGACTAACCAATGTTTGAAGTTTGGTGGTATAAAAATGTGGTTGAGAGGAGAAAATAGCTTGCAAGTTTTTTTGAAGGAGTGAAGAAAGTGTTTGTGGCATTTTCAAATTACGCAGAAGTGGTATGAATTCTTTAAATTGTGGCATGAGATGATACAGACACTTGCTACTTCTATGTTGGAATCACCCACCAAATCCCAAACATCACTTCTCATCACTGCTTTTATTATGTCAAAACCACTACTGCGTACACTTAAAACAGTACAAAAGAAACAGTATTATTCCTAACCACCCAACATAATCAAAATTCAACCTAATCTTAATTGCCCTTTTGTTTTTCTTTCTTCTTGGCTTTTCTCTTTCCCTTGCTTAAGTTATTACCATGTGTCGCTCTCAGAATTAAGGAAATGGAGACTCTCAGGTTTATATGTAGAAAAACTCAATCGTCATGTGAGAAGAATATGTTCCTAATTTCTTTTATTTATTTATGAAAGGGTGTGAGCTGGGTATAAAAACTCACCATCAAAGGTCAGAACAAGTACTTACAAAAATATTGATGGATTTATTATTAACGAAAGAATTTAAACTTGTATTGTATGAGATACGAGTCATGTAGGTCTTTTCAACTACGGAAACCTTTATTAGCATTTGGATTGTTGAATCAAATGACTAATATTACTAAGATTCTATTATCAATTCAATCAAGTGATTGCTAAATCAATGAGTCGTGTATCAAATTGGATGAACCAATTTATATTAAATAAAAAAAGTTTATAAGCACATAAATTTCAAATACAAAAAAAATTATAAAAAAATGATAACATACCTTAAAAAATTCCAAAAAAATTTAGCATTGCTTTGCTGAAAAATTTAGTGAATGGCTGGTTGGCCCACATCGGCTCAACAATCGGGTCGCTAATTCAGTTCGGCTGGCTTAGGCAGTGGTTTCCTTCGATCAATTCGATCGACCAAATCACCATTTTACTCGAAAAAATCAGAAAAATCACATCAATTTTATAACACTTGCAATCCAAATACCAGTTTAGACCAGTTAGATTACCAATTCTCAATGGGTTTTACAACACTGCTTTTACAGTGTGGTAGACCCATTCATCAAGTTGTAAACTTGCAACTGTTCCTTTATTTCAAAATACTGTCATATTCTTTGAAAATCGCAATACTACAAAGTACAAAATCAACTTCTGCTTCCTTGTAGATCAACATTCATGCCTCCCCCACCCACAAAAAAGGAGTAAATAACTGTAAATCTAGCTAATGGTAACTCCATGGTTTTGAACAAATGAAGGATGCAGTAATTAGGGAATGGAAATAGGTAAATGAAAATTGAAAAGCATTAACCTTATTTAGCTTATAAACAATATGACCAAGCTTATAAACAATATGACCATGGTTATTGAATCGAGATTCGAATCGTGAATTGTTTCGTAATTTTTTTAAAATGGTGAATCGAATCTTATTATGAATAGTAAGATACATGATAACTAACCTATGATATTTTTAAATAAGAATAAGTGATATGAAAAAAAATTAAAAATATCATATATCAAAATGAAGCAAAATGTTCAATCTCAAAATCAAAATATAATAAGACATAAAATGATATTTCTTATATTTAAATTATTCATCCTAATCTTATGTTTTCATTCATCATAAGATCAATGTCACTTAGATCATCTTCTTCTAATATAACATTTTCTAGGAGATCATTTTCATCATCATCCTCCTCCTGTTCCACTATCTCTTCAATGTCATTATCATTTGCAGTTATGGTTGATTTTTCCTTTTTGTCAACCACACCTATGTTTTCTTTCTCTTTTTCAACACTATAGGTACCTTCTTATGGAAATAGCACCTAATATGTCTTTTTTTTTAAGAACTGCACCTATATACTTTTTAGAACTCTTACGTTTTTTTTTTTCTTTCTCAGCCTTGTATATACCTTCTTATGAAAACAACACCTAATATGTCTTTTTTCTTTCAAAACAACACTTAATATGCCTTTTTTTTTTCAAAACAGCACCTAATATGCCTTTTTTTCTTTTTTCAAAACTGCACCTATATTTTTTTAGAACTCCTACGTTTATTTCTCTTTCTCAACCCACCTACCTTCTTATAGAAACAACACCTAATATGTCTATCTTTTTTTTCTTCAAAACTACACCTATATATTTTTTAGGACTGTACCTAATATATATAAAGCTACACCTATCTTCTTTTTCACAACTATACCACCTATCTACTCACTTACTTTTCAGAAGCTACAACTACAAGTATGTTTACTTTTGGAACTTATTTTCTAAAAGGAAGTAAGCAAAACAAATTTTGAACGAAAGCTTGAAAACAAATTTTGAATGAAAGTATGAAGCTATCCTCACAAGGTTTTCTTAGTTCAATGTAAGCTTCTGCTTTCGATCACCATGAATTGCATACAATGGACATGAATTGCGAATCACATGATTCAAATGCGATTCATCTGATTCATGGTGCGATTCAAGGCATAAAATAATACAACAACCGATATGTATCGGGCAAAGTAACTTTTGAAACGAATCGCGATATGTATTGTACGATTCATACGATTCTAACTACCATGATGAAGACAGTTAAAAGATAATTATAAATTTGTATTATGCTTGCCACTAAACTCTTAATAATTGAGATTAAAAAGGATAATTTTGTAAAATTGCAAACCAAATATTGAAAATGTCCTTTATCTCTCCGTAATTAGATGGGGAAATATTGGCTTGATTGGGTTTAATTATTCTATTTTTATTATCATTTTCCTTAACATTGTTTGATGGCCCTACTTAGAAGATTGCTAGTATCTTAACAAGAAATTCCAGAAAACAGATTTATTAACTCAAGATGTATTTCTACTCTTGTGCATCTCTTTACTTCTAAATAACACAATCTAGCATTACTTCTACAGTTGATTGCTCTGTGCACCATGTATGTCCTCTACTTTGTTAGACTAATTATTGAATATTAAGTACCTTGTTGACTAAAATAAGATGACTCAACTGAAGTATTTCTCTTTCCAGACATTTCCCTATTTATAAGTCTAGAAATAGCTGCATTTTGAAACAAATCCCCCTCGGCCAAAGAAACACCATTAAACAAAACCAGAACAATGAAGACTTTCCACCTCCCTGGTAAGTCATGTTGTTCTTGGTTCTTACTAGCCCTGCTTGCTCTCATTGCTTCCCTTGCTTCAGCTACAGAGATACATTTCCATGAATTTGTTGTAAGTGCTGCTTCAATTATATCATAGACTATTCATTACATTGCTTAAATATGGTTAGAGGCCGTTAGTAATTATCATTTCATCAATAATTTGAGTGAAATAGGTGCAAGCTAGGCCAGTGAGGAGGCTGTGCAAAACCCAAAACATAATCACTGTCAATGGGCAGTTCCCAGGGCCAACAGTGGAAGCTAGAAACGGGGATTTTATGATAATCAAAGTAGTAAATGCAGCACAGTACAACATCTCCATCCACTGGTAAATAACATCATCTTTCTCTTTCACTTTCACATGGATTTCATGCTTAAATATCATACTCTTCAGTCAGAACTTTTCCCCGCTAATCTTATAATACTTTTCTTTTATGCCTAATAATACATAGTTGGTCCATGAGTCAATATACTATGCTATTGATACATACTTGGTCCATGTACCAATTACTGTGCTACTGATGCATAAAATTTATCTTCCTCACAAAGTGATCATGGGTTATGTGCATCAGGCATGGGTTAAGGATGCTGCGAAATCCATGGGCAGATGGGCCGAGTTATGTGACTCAGTGTCCCATCCAACCAGGGGGAAGTTACACATACCGATTTAGAATCAGAGATCAGGAAGGGACACTATGGTGGCATGCTCACACTGGCTTCCTAAGAGCCACTGTTTATGGAGCTTTCATCATCTATCCCAGATTGGGTTCTCCCTATCCCTTCTCTGTGCCTAAGCAGGAATTTCCTCTCCTTCTTGGTACATGTCTAAAACTATTTTTCAATTCTTTATTCTGCTCAATTTCCTTGAATAATGAATCTCCTTCCACTGTGAACAAACTTTAGCTCACAGCAGAACATTAAAAATGCGAATGAGCTTCTCATCTAGTGTCATGACAGTTTTACTATGATGATGCCACAGGGGAATGGTTTGATTCGGATATTGTGCTTCTCCAAAGGCAAGCAGACTTTGCAGGGTTACCTCCAAATCCATCTGTTGCATATACCATTAATGGGCAACCTGGTGATCTTTACAATTGCTCAAGCCAAGGTGTGAAATTATTACTCAGTGTGTGCCTGCATTCCTTAACGGTTGAAAAGGATATTAAAATGATTGATAACTTATTTTCAACTGGCAGATTTTCTGAACCTTTAAGGTATACTTTTATTATAATAAAGTCTTAAAAAGGAAAGCATAGCTGAATAAGATTAAGCGTTAAATTCAACCTTAAAAGCAGTTCTATTTTGAGAGAGGTTCCAGATTCATTGATGTAACGTACATACAATGTAGAAACTGTGCGTGTTCCAGTAGAAGCTGGGGAGACAATTATGTTGAGAATCATCAGCAGTGCTCTCAATCAAGAACTTTTCTTCTCCATTGCCAACCACAGCATGACTGTGGTTGGTACAGATGCAGCATATACCAAGCCCTTCAGAACCACAGTCCTCATGATAGGACCTGGTCAGACATTCAATGTCCTAGTCACTGCTGATCAACCGCAAGGTCTCTACTACATGGCAGCACGTGTCTATGAATCTGCTGTGAATGCTCCGTTTGACAATACCACCACCACTGCAATCCTAGAATACAGATCTACTAGACGCAGTAACCAAAACAGACCAAGACCAGTCTTGCCAGCTTTGCCTGCCTTCAATGACACTCCCACTGTAACTGCATTTACTGCTAGGATCAGGGGTCTTACCCGGGTTAAAGTCTTTACGAAAGTTGATGTGAATCTATATTTCATAGTGGGGTTGGGGTTAATCAATTGCACGAATCCTAATAGTCCCCGGTGTCAAGGACCAAATGGAACCCGCTTCACAGCCAGCATGAACAATGTATCATTTGTACTCCCAGAAACCACCTCCTTAATGCAAGCATACTATGAAGGAATATCCGGTGTCTTCACCACTGACTTCCCCCCTATTCCCCCTTTACAATTTGATTATACTGGGAATGTACCAAGGGGGTTATGGACACCTTCTCGGGGAACTAAGCTCTACAAGGTGAAGTATGGCTCAAGGGTGCAAATTGTTCTGCAAGACACAAGCATAGTGACCACTGAAGAACACCCTATGCATGTTCATGGATTCCACTTCTTTGTAGTTGGTTCAGGTTTTGGAAACTTCAACCCAGCAACTGATCCACTCAAGTTCAACCTTGTAGACCCACCTGTGAGGAACACCATTGGAACACCTCGTGGAGGATGGGTGGCCATTCGTTTTGTGGCTGACAATCCAGGTAACGTATTGTACTACTGTAAAAATTTGCTTCTGCAGTTTGTACCAGGATCACATACTAACCTATTCCGTGGTTTTCTTTTACCACTGCAAATCAGGAATTTGGTTCATCCATTGCCACATAGACTCACATCTGAATTGGGGTTTGGGCATGGCACTTCTGGTAGAAAATGGAGTTGGCCTTTCACAGTCAGTAATACCTCCACCGCCAGATCTACCCCAATGTTAAGGTTAAGAAAGCATCGGTAGTTAACAAATTTATGATTGTGTATTACAAGTCCAAGAATTTGCCAAACAGACAGTATGGCTTTCTGCAGTTCCCATACCAGAATTAAATTAAGCTTAATTGAACTCTATGCTTGCGGTATGTTGATTAGATGGCACTGTAACTCTATATAAAGAAAAATAAAATTTAAATGATTTCTTATCATTACGATTACCAATTTAATATCTCAGTGAGAAAAACTATATCATTCGGACCAGTTGTTAGAAAAAATATTTCAGTACTAGAAACCGATTTCATAGCCTACAGTGGAAGAATTGTCCACTTATTGCAATGTGCAGATGTACTATTTTGAGCAAAGGAGCGTGAGCAACATAAAACATGGTACATTTAATTTTTAGCAGGTCACCATGAACAAAAATGTGAAGTTCATCCTGACTGTTCCTGGATACCTAATATGCAAAGAAATCATTGGACCTCTAGGATTGCCTAAATCCACAGTATGCATCAACTGTCATGTTATAAGGTTCTTGCATAATAATAAGAAACTAAAGAGCTTAACAGCAAGCTCTAGGAAGTAAGCTTCCTTGGAGATAGTCTAATCAAAGAAATGCATACAAACTCAGAAACAAAGATGCTCCATAAGCAAAATAGAACAGAATAATCCCCGTGACATATTAAAGATGATCAAACTGATAGCTTCAGTTATTGCAACTATGGACATCAAGGTTACCAAATCAATATTCAATTTGTGAATCACCAAACTAAAGTCTGAATCACAAGAATTATAAACAAGGAAAAATTACATCAAATATATCATATAAAATGTTCAATGTAATAATTTAAAAGTAGAAATTAAAAAAAAATAAATAAATAAACAACTTACCTGTCATTAGTCTTATAAATCATAATTATTAACAAAGCCTTTATTTTAAAAGAATGTAAATGGAGTAATGAAACAGCCCAATAGAGTGCATGCACTGAATGACAAATGAAGATGTGGAATAATCAAATAAGATAAGTTTAGAAGCGCTCATTCAAATTTTTTCTTGATCAATGATTGGTGAAAGGAGTAAAAGAAAAGATGGAAAATTGTTGAATAGTGTGATTCGTATCAATGATACATCTTATGATCCAAGTTGATAGATAACCAAATCACATCAAATTGTAGGATTTGAATTGTGAATCCAAAAATTTAATAACTTTGAAGGACAACTTTAGCAAGGTTACATAGATCAAAAGGTCAGAATTTACAGTTTCAGCTAGCGCCTTGTGACTTGATAACTGAACCACTAGTCCCAAAAGATAACAAAAGAGGAAAATTGAGCAAAGAGTTTGCTTTCACATAGTGCTGGTGAACACTGATATATAACAAGTTACAATAGTGTGTCCAATAATATTCTTGTGCAGTGGGCTATGAATTAGGCTACAAATTTCAAGCAACGAGTATCATTGTGCACATTTTGACATCTATAGGAACAAAAGCGCATACCACATCTCACACAAGTGTAATTGGCAGAAAAACCACAAACGGTACAAAAGTGGCGACGGGAGGTTGAGCTTGGAGGTCCAACTGCAGCTTTCCAATAGGAGGGCACGTGAGGAGGCAATGATTCTAAGTTAGCCTGCAATTGCAGGTGAGTTAACAAAAACAGAAAAGCAAGGCAAAAATAAAACAGGAGTGTCACTTGTGTGTGCAACCTACAGTGGATATAATCACTGACCTCATGTAAGAGCTCGAGGAATGTTCTCGGGGCCCTCCTAGCTTCAAGTGCTTTTGCCTGTCTGGTCTTCCTTTTTGTGCCTTTAGACTGCTTTTTCTGTACATAAACTGTAAAATAAAAGGAACTAAGTGAATTTTAAATTTTGATAATAATCAAATATTTTTTAAAATCTTTACATAATTTTTATAATAGTTTTTAAAAAACGAAAATTTCATAAAAGGATCTTTAAACAATTATACTCCCTGAATTTCAATCAAATTGAAGTCAGTAGTACCCCCTTTTACCCTACAAAAAACCCTTTTGATTCAGGACATATTACTGTTGGAATTTACACTCATTCAAGCTGTCGGTAGATGAAGATTGCATGGCTCAGATGTTGAATGAATTTTTTTTAGTCTGCTTTAGGTGATCTACACCCAGCAGTTACATGCTGCCGATTGCATGAATGCATGTAAAAGTCTCTTAGAAGGAATCCTTGGTCCATTTATAAGATGCACATACCCTAAGCCTTAATTAGTTAAATTTGTGGATATCTTCAGTTAATATTTATCTCAATCACCCGTCCTTGTTTATTAAGGTAGTAGATACATGAAAAACAAAAAGAAAAAGAAAGGTTATCAAGTGCAATCTGTTGCACGGGTGTAAAAAAATGACACCCGAAGTTAAATTTAACAAGTAAAAAAAAATTTAATCTCTTAAATCATTATTCATAGTCACACTAGTGCCCTACAATTAATGAAATTAAAAAAAAAAAAAAAAAAAAAAAAAAGAGGCCTCTCAAATTGTAATCCATCACTTCATTCCAAAGAGTTACATGCAAATATAAGTGATCATTATGAACATACTTTCAAGCCTTCAAGGACCAAAATGACAGTAAGAAGGGTTAAATTAGGGACTCAAATGTAAGAATTCCTATTTCAGAGACATCTGTTGAATTTTGTTAAGTCAGATCAGAGGAGTAAAGTTACAAACAAATCACAATCTTAAAAACTAGATGGCCCTTTCCTCTAAAATTAACACTAACAGAACAAACGAAATAAAATTGAGTATTGGCCTTCCTAAAGTATATCCTTGAAAATAAGAAAATTCAAAGGAAGCTGCTGAAAGTGTAATCTGTTAATCACTTCACTAAAAAACTCAAAAAGTCATCTTACGGAATCTTATGTTCAAGGACTAAAGTTAAATTAAGTGTAGGGACTTACGTTTTAATTTTCCTGATTTCAAGTATTTTACACTTCAACTGTAATGAGGTTTTGCCCAATCAAATTATGAAACTAAAGAAAAAACAAAGATAGAGAAGCAACCCTAACATTGATCGTCCTCGTCAAGAGAAGCCTCATCATCATCGTTATTGGCATCTGCGGTTTCAAAACCTGCATTGTCATTCTCCAAAGCATCCAAGCGGGCAAGTGCCGCCTGAATTGAACAGTAACAGAAACGCACTTCTATCAGCTTCGTCATTCAATTTTCAGTTCATACATATTTTTTTTTTAAAAAGTCGAAAAACAGAAGGAGAATTGAGCGGAGATAGTTGCCTGAGTGCGGTTGTCGGCGCTGGCAAGTGCAGCGGCCATTTTAGACGCAACTTTTCGCGTTCGGCTTGACATGCGGCGGATCGAACTGGCACCGTCGTCCTCCATTCCTAACTCGGTGGAATCACCGACTCAAAGGCGTCACCCAAACACGGCCTTAACCTTAAAGAGGTGATTTGAAAGAGTGTGGGAGTGAGGATTTGAGTCGCTGCGTCACCACACACCTTTCTTAAAGTTCTTGCAGTTGCAATCGATTCTATTTATTATTTAACTTTTAGTATTATTATCTAATAAGAAATTAAATGTGGCATATATATATATTATCATCTATAAGAATGAATATAAAGAGATTTTCAATTTTTTTATAAATAATTTTTTAAATACATAATTTTGTTAATAAATATCTTTTAATTTTTAAAAAATAAAAACCCTTTCACGTGTTTTATTGTGATATCTTTAATTTCTTACATTTTAGTCTTAAGTATTTCTGTTATTTTATAAAAAAAATAGAATAAAACAATGTCCTTTTTGTTAAGAAAATATGTTATACTATAAAAATTTAGAATAAAAAAACGTGCTGTGTTTTAGAGTATGTATATATATGTGTACTTTATTTAGCGTTCACAAAAGCAAAAACGAGGTGGGACATGCTCACCCATCAAGATTAACCACACTAAAACTTCTGATCTTTTCTGTGAAAGACAAGTAAGTGTTATGTTTAACTGTTTCTTCTGTTTTGAATGCAAAATGAGAGAGAGAGAACACTAACCCATAATTAGATAAAAAGAATGAGTTTTTTTTTTCCTTTTCTTCTATTCGGCCTATTAGTTACCTATGATACATGAACAAAGAGATGCAAAAGTTAGCTGTACAGAACCTGCTACATTATCTAATATTTTGTCAAGAAAACTAGGATTTTGGCTTCATCTAAATGCTATTGTTGATATTCACACATAATTTGGGTATCTATGAGTGTTGAATCCTAATTTTAGCCTCTCAAGATTTGTTGTTGAACAACTAAAACAGAAGCTGAGCCAAAAAAATCTGGGGAGGAAACATAATCTCCTATGAGTCCCAACTCTTCACTTTCAGTCCATTCTGATAATCCAGTGAGAAGAACAGGGTTTATCCCGTGTTTCCGTCCCACTATCAAAAGATCAAAAGCACCATCATTCATAGCTTGAATTGCTCCGATCGTTTCTTCTCCATTTCTAACCACCACTTCTCTATACAACACTCTCCTATTAACCTCATTCTTAACCCAGAACCAGGTCACAATTCCATCATCAAGCTTCTTCTCGATTTCATTGTACCCTATAAAGTTGTGAGAGAGAAACCTTATGACTGTGAGAGACACCTCATGGTGAGCAAGCATCCTATCTGCATAAACAAGGGCCTCTCTGGAATCTCCACCCCCTAGAAACAATACGGCAAATCGATGATTATTTCGACGAAAACTGCCTAAGGCGTTGGTCTCAAGAAGACCCTTGTCAACGAAAATAGCAACTGAGCAAGGTGCATTCTTCAACACTTGTGAATTCACTGTTTTAACTGCATGGTCAGTGTTGAAAGGTAAGATGATTAAAGAAGCTTCTTCTTCTAGGGCAAGCTCACATATATCTTGGAACATGGTCTTTTTTGGGGTCACAGCTGTGAAGAAATGAAGCTTCATGAATGTTCCTTTGAGTTCTTGATGACGTTCAAGCACATTTATGGTGCTACACCATTGATAAGTGGGAGGCACTTGTTGCTTTTCATGGTCTATTAACAAAGGGTAGGATCGACCTACAAGCTCACTGAGTCTAAGAACTGAAACTGAAAAGGGGTTGTTTTGGTTTGGATTGGAGATATCAAGTAGATGAATGAGACCCTTTATGGCTTCAGTATCAAAAATGCATAACACTATTCTAAACTCTTCGTCTGGAGGGTGGTGTTGAATGTTCCTCCTTTGGTTCACCATGTATGGCTTTGTTGGATCATATAATATAGAGATCAAAGGAGAGAAAGCTCCTGTCAATGCTATTGTCATAAGAACCAACAGCGAGAAGCCTGGCACCTTTAAGACCTGTAACCACAACAATTGGATCAAATTCTAAACCAGACTTAAATAAACAAAAATGTGAACATTAAAGGTGGAGCTTACACTTTTGTCTAGCCAATGCACAAACAATATAAGTTCAACTTGGCCTCTCAAGCTCAAAATAAGGCTGAGGGTTAGTCCATCCCTGAATGGCACTCGCAAGAGATGTAAAGTAATCCAAGTGGTAAAGAATTTTAAAAAGTAGCCAACAAGAACCAAGATAAACAATGGTGATAGGTTGGACCAACCAGAAGCAGTCATGGCATTAATATCAGTATATGATCCCACCAGAATGAATGAGAATGGTAGAAGAAAATCACTGATAATTGTTGAGGTCTTGTTTTCAAGTGTTGCTCCCACATGAGGCCCATCTGGAATTGCCAACCCTAAAAACAATGGTCCATTAGCAATGGCTAAGCCAAACAAGTCACTTAAGAAGCCCATAACAAAAGTCCCTAGAAGAGTGGCAACTATAGCGGTTTCTTGTACTGGGTGCCCATCAGGAGTATTTTTGTTGATCCATATCAATGCAGGTCTAACACAAAATGCAAGGAACGACATCATCAGCACAACACAAATCAAATACCACAAGGCATTTATCATCTTTACTTCTCCTTGAGCTGCTGCCTCAAAAATTAAGATAAAACTTAGGCCAATTGTGTCACCAATCACTGCAGTGGACAATGCTACTCGTCCCACATCTGAATTTAGAAGGTTAAACTCTTTGAGGATATGGTAGAGAACAGGAAACGATGTGGTCCCCAAGAACCCCGCTATTACTCCAAGTGAAGAAACCTTTGCCATATCTTCATCCATGTTCTTTCTCATGCTTAGTCCCACAGCAAACACTATCCCTGTTGGAATAATGCCAACCAATGCAGTAGCTACGTGCAATTTCCCTGTTCTTCTCAGAATATTTGGATCTATCTTCACACCATATATGAAGAGAAAAAACATGAATCCCATTACTCCAAGATTGTGCATTAGGAATTGGGCTGTCTCGGATCCCATGTGACGTTGGTACCACATACTGCGCCCCAGAAGGGAAGGTCCAACGATGATACCACTCTTACAAATATACACCAAAATTTAACAACATTGTATTAGATAATAATCATCACAATGCCACACAACAAGGTGTTGTATATATACATACAATCTGACATTAATATTAACAACAACAACAACTTCATTTGTAAGGAAACTGTCTCATATTTTTATAGAATGAGAACAACCTAGTAAAGGTAACAAAAGGAAACTTACTATGATTTGAGATATGATATAAGGTTGTCTGAGGGGCTTAAGAAGAAATCGGATAATACGAGTGATGATGTTGATGAATGCGAGATTGAAGATTACGAGTGAGAAGGAGTTGGATAAAGGGTTGTCACCATAAACGATGCCCACAGAGTGAGTACGGTATGAATGACACACAATGGGGAAAGAAATTGTGGAGTTTCCCTTTGTAGTAATATTAACAGTTTGTTCTTCCATGATCCTAGAAGGATTGAGGTGTTGCTGCCATCCATTGGAGGTTTGCACCAAACGGTGTGCGGGGTATACCCTTGTCATGCATGAACATTTCTGAAAACCCTGAAAACTCGAGAAGGAAAATTGAAGAGAAACAGATGAAAACAAAAAAGGATCCCACAAATGATAGTGGATATACGTTAAAATAGGAGAACTAGTGTTTCCTTTTCATTCTATTGCAAAACCCTTAATCCTTGTTCTTCATTTTGTGAGGCAAACATTGCACCTACAAAATTTATATTTGGTGTCAAATCATTCTCGTACTACATGTTCTAAAGTCAGGCATTTTTCTCACACTTGATACATATTCATAGATTAATTACATCACTATAAATTGCGCCAATTATAAATTATATTAGATTTTAAACTTGTACATCTCACCAATTTTTTTAAATTATATATTTCATATTATTTTAATACTTTTTAAATATATGTACTTAACTAGAAGTATCAATTTTTTAAGATATTTAATAGTGTATTAAATACATATATATTAAAATTGATGACGAAGATTATTACTAATATTTTTAATTAAAAGACATTTTCTTAAAAATATCTACTACTTTATTCATAGATTTAAATTTGCTCACTTTTAAAATTTATTTTGTACATAACAATTTTATATGTATGAATTCATTTTTTATTTAATTATTAAGATTCTTTATTTATAAGAATTGTTATTTATATGTGATGCTCATTTTTAATATTATTGCATGTCATTATGCTAACCACTAAACAGAGAATTATTAGTTTAGTTTTAGTAACATTTATTTAAAAGCTTTTTAATCATTTTCATTAATTGACTATATATTTTTCAATTTTTTCTAAAAAAAATTATTTTGTCCAGACGAGATCGGATGTTGATATCAGCTTTTCAAACTCCATTTCTAATATAGTTATTATACAAAAATTAAAGTACATCTTAAAACCAATTCAAGCTAAAGTAATACCCAATTTCAAACCTACAAGCAAACTTAAACATAAAAAATTTTAGGTCACTTCAACATACATTTCTCTTATACTACAGTCCTATTGAAATTTAAAGTAACATCTACAAGTCACAAATCATAACTTTTCTTACCTATTTAGAAGAAGCAATACATACAAACAGGCTTCAATTTCATAGGATTGAAGAGATATTCTCACTTGCACCAATAGTACCTATTTAATTATTTGATGGCATTAATAAAGTTCTGAACTAACAGAGACATGCATGAAATAATCACATACAACACGTCAAACTAAAAGAAAAAGGAAGAATCTAATAACTGACCTAAGGAAAGAGCAAAAATTGAACTACTCTATTCCAACTTCCAATTGAATCACTTTATTATACTCACTACCATGAGCTTAGATATGATCTCCAATATTAAATTTAATGAAAAATAAGATCAGAAACCTAGAAAGAAGTCAAAGAAAAAATATTTTCTAAAGAGAATGTGACTAACTTAAAATGAATCTGAGTTACTTAACTATTCTTTATTTAGACACTTTTTACTTTAATAATTAAAATATTTAAGTGTCATCTTTAGTTAACCCACTTCTATTCCTAAACAAATTTCATATTCATACAACATTTCTCTTATATATATATATATATATATAATCAATTTTATTATTAATAATGCAAGAATACAACATCCTTAACATTCTTAATTTTACTCATTATTTCATTATTCTATATTTCTTTTACATTTTATTTTATATGTATCATTTGGCTAGTTATACACAAGCTCGCTTAATCAAAATTAAAATTGATGTGAACGTTTTCTTTATCTTTTAACAATTATGGTCATTGGTGGATCCAAGAGGATTTGTAATAATTCGAATCAATATTGTTCGGACATTATTTAATTAAATGAGTTGTTGCTTCCTGAAGTTGCGACTAAAATTATCTCTAGATTTTCCAAATCACAATCTCATTTGATTACTTGAAGTAAAAAACATAGAAAAGATGGTCAATATTATATGAAATTTGGTTATATTATTTAGTCAACACAATATAATTTTTGCTTTGAAAAGCACTTTACTATGTAATTACCAAAGTGTAACAAATATCGTGTGGAGAGCTTGCCATGATATCCTTTTGACGTGAAGCAATTTGTGCAAGAGAGGAATTTTAATGGTTGAGTTTGTTTATTTATATTGTAAGTGTTTTCTATTATTCCCTATTTTCTATTTAGTGTTTATAATAATCTTCTCATCAATAATAAAATGGACTATTATTTATCTTAGTTATTTATTTTTTTATATTTTTTACGGATCTAAAGATTTTTTATACGATAAATAACTCTTCATTTGAATTATTTTGTAATACATTCCTTATATATTTAATGTGTTTGTTATTTTTTTCACTTTTGTCAACTAAGTGAGATAAGCGAACAAACACTTAATTTAAACAAGTTTCTTTATTTTTATCCAATCAAAAATCATATAATTAATTTGGTTTCACCTATTATTATTCATGGAGTAAGTTTTAAATAATTGCTCATCCGCTAAAAATAAAGTAAAATTTGTAAATGGGAGGAAGTGCTCTCAAGCTATCAAAGAGGATAAAATGCATCTTTCATGACATGGTTGTATCCTAAGTTGTTCATTCGGTATCAATATAGATTATCTGAAGCATTTGTTAGATAAATAAAGATGATGAAGTACGGCATAATCTGAAATGGTGATACTTACAAAGATACCTCATTGGCATATCATATTTTTAACATAAATATCATTAATGAAACAAGATGATCAATCAAACACAAAACATAACTTCAGAAAATATCACTTGAGAGATCAATTTGATACTTTAACATTATTCTTTTCAAAATAAAAAAATAATTTTCTCAACTTTTCTCTCTTAAGCATCAGATTACATTAATTTAAGTAAACAAGCATTAAAAGATTGTTATATTTTGAATAAACAAAACTCTCAAATTGAGAGAAAATTTGCATATAATTTAAGTTATATTTGTTTCTTTCCTTATCAAACAATAAAATACTAATTGAGTGACATACTAATAATCACAAAGCAAGTTTAATTCCAATTAAACTAAGACAAGTTTTTCTTTAATTTTAAACATTTACTTTTTTATACAAATCTAAATATACATATTTTAATCAATTAGCTCTAAACTCTCATTTGTAAAATAAACAGCTATCATCATTTATCAATTAGAGTCAACATAGTTATTTTCAAAATTTTTACCACCCAACTCAAAGGTTTAAAACACACACTAACACATTCTCATTTCCATATAACAACAACAACACCAAAAAAATACAAACCATATAATTATATATTATCATTTCCATAACTTTTAATTCATCTATCTAACCTAATTTTTCTAAAATATATCAAACACTTCCTCAAGTTCTCATTACTAGTTATACGAGTTTATCTTAACTTCTCTTCCCTTAAAATTCTTAACTTTGAAATAATTTTTTTAAGAAGAAATTAGGGATACCCTAACTTGATTTTTTGTTTTAAATATTATACAACAAAACATATTATTATAACTTTAAACTAAGCATAAATTCATCTTTTATAGACAAATCTCACATGTAATAACATAACCCCATATTATTATAACTTTAAAATAAGCATAAATTCATCTTTTATAGACAAATCTCACATGCAATAACATAACCCTAGTCATGCAACAAAAACTAAAAATAAAAGACTTGATATTTTAGTGAAAAGAAAAACAAATACTTAAATTGAAATTATGTTCTCGTACTTAAAAGTTTTTGAAGAAGAAAAAGACATATAATTGTCTCAAAAATAAAATAAAAAAAGTCAAAGAAAATAGAGTTTTAAAGGGATCTGAAGAATGAACTATTTTTATTTTATATATAGCCTTATAACATAAAATAATAAAATATTCATTCTTCGGTTAACTTAAATTATATCCTCTGTACTCATAGAACTCAAGTCCTTACACTGAGTATGCAAGGATACACTCAATGGAAGATTTACCTCATGTGGATATATTCATATCTCAGTTCGTTGATTTTTTGGATTTCGATCAATTTGACAAGTTCTAATGTTTTTATGCCTATTCCATTGTTGTAATTTCATAGTTATATGGATCCCAATGTATTTCTTAATGATTCTAAGTGTTTTCCACACCATGCGATGGCTCATATAATGAAAATCTATGACTAAGTAAATATATATATATATTATTGAATCGAACAATCATTAATATCAAAAAATTATGACTAAATAATAGAAGAAGAACCTTTGTTAAAACTTAAGCAAGCCTATTTCGATTGTTGAACCCATGCATGGTGGAAAAACCGTGCATGATGTTTCGAAATGGACATTGGTTAAATATTTGCATAATAAAAATAAAATTCGATTTTGTTGATCCTATTTTGGAGTTTTTTGAAAGTGTTTGTATTTCTCTTATATGAATCTTATCCTTATGCCATATTTTTGAGTTATTTTTATTTTTTATGCTATTTAAAAATGCTAGAAATGATGGATAAAACCAGAAATGTGAACTTGATTTGATAATGCTTACCATTTTATTAAAAGAAAATATTGTAGTAATAAAGTGTAAGAGGAAGAATAGAGGGTAGAAACATGGGGTCCAAAATATAAATTGGAGGACAGTTGTAGGGCCCATTAATTGCAATGAAGAGTAGGCCCAAGAAGAATGAATTGAATATGGTGCAGCTCAACTTTAGCCGCCAATTGTCAGGGTACAGAATTAATTAAAACCCAGCTCGGTGGAGCCCATTTTCCTAATCATAATAAATTTATAACACACGTATCAAAAATTTTACTCCTATATCAGTTTTTTGTGCACAATATTCCATTTGTAATCACAAAATATGGAAAATGATTTGGACATGTGAGTATACATTCTTATCAAGAAGAAACAAAAATATATACATATAATTTATAGTACAAGTATATCAAATAAGTGTTTATTTTAAATATTTTTTTTCTTAAAAAAAAAGGACATGTTTCTTAAATATGTCTCAAAGTGATTATTTAACTTTTCGAAGGTACAAGTTTATTTTTCATTTAGTTACAATTATGAAGCACTTTTGTTTTAATTGCGAGTTTTTAATTATATGTTTTTTCACACTACAATAAATTTATTAAATAAAAATTGATTTAGAGAATAAAATATTCTTTGTATAAATTGATTTAAAAAACGTTTTAAAAATTAAAAGTTATTAATATTTAAATTACGTTTTATTGTTATTAAATAAATTTCTGAAATAGTTATTGAATCAGACTCCAAAGTTAGTGATATTTTAGCTACTTTGAGTTTATATTTTAAGTTAGTTTCTAATTATTTCAATGACTATTCTTTTAAAACTTAAATATCGTTAATTTAATTTTTATAACCAATTTTTATTGTAATGTTGAAACAACTTCTCAAAATACAAAGAAATTTACTTTTTATAGATTCTATTTTTTTTAAGTTTTAAACAAAACACTTTTAAAATTGATTGTTTTCAAATAAATCATTTCTTTTATAAAAAAAAACTTAAACGAATTTTAATTTCAGATGTATATTGCGTAAAATATAAGTTAAATCAATTTCTGCACTACCTTTTTAGAAACTTTAAATAAGAAAACTTTTGTAAAGATTAATTGAGTGCATAAATTGATTTAAGTTTATAAGATTTTATATTTATATTTTTCTATAAGTTTATGGATGATTTTGACACGCGTATTGAAAAAAAAAAAATCAACCATTTACATATGTAACTTAATGTTTCCTTATGCTCCAAACTCCTAGCATATTAGACGGAGCTATAAATAAATAGAGGAGGGCTAATATAAAATTTTTCATTTGACAAAGACATGCTATTAAATTTCATATAAATTTGATGTGAAATATCTGTAGTAATATATTTAGAAACATTAATTAAATCAATAAATGGTTAAAATGTATATTTACATGTCATTAAAAATATATAATTAACTTTATACTTAAATTTCTAACACTTTTTATAAAATAAATATTTATTTAAAAAATGGCATAATAAGTATTGTTTTAACGTTTTGAATACAATTTTAACTAAAATAAATTAAAATGTAATGGCTCTATCATTGCTAAATAAATCACATCAATATTTTTCTATTTGTTCATGTCCAACTCTAATTAAATTTTGTGTTTTATTAAGTTAAATAGAAGTGAGATTTGAATTGTTGGAATTAAATAAAATACATGCTCAATGATATTAATTAGACTTAAAAGTTTGAGCCATTGATGGTGGAAAAGAAGTAATTTTCACCAAGCACAATCATTTTGGTCTGCCACTCCCTCCCTCTCCCATTCTTTAATGCACAAATTAATAAGTTAGTTGTTCTTACAAAAAGACACCACCATCTTCAATTCAATGACACACCTATGCTATGTTTTCCCAAAGCAATTCTTCATCAATTTTTTGGTTTCAATGCAAAGAAATGAGTTTCAAAGTTTGAAAAAGAAGGTGGACTTCACATGTAAAAACATTGTTCACTATTTGACAACTCATATATTTTGATTAATCAATTTGACTACTGCATTATTTTTAAATTAAATTATTTATATTTATACTAAATTATCATTTTTTTCACTTATCTATTTCCTCCTCTTTCTTTTCTTTATAAAGCATACCCATACATTACTTTGATTACATTATTATATACTATTTCCGTTTCAAATGAATAGTCCTTTCAGTTTAGTATTGTGGAAAAATGTTTTAATTCTTTTTCACATTATGCCCCTAAACATGACTAAGAAGAAATTCATTAAAAGAAATACAAGCCATAACAATAAATAAGGTGAGAAGTCTTATGGTGAAAAACATTTTGGATTCTCTTTAAGTTGTATTATAATAGATCTAACTTTTTTTTTTATTGTGAGTGGTTCAAAAATATGGAAATATGTTTAATAATTTATCATAATAATAGCTAAAAATTTGAACATATTTAATGTAAATTTACATAAATCTGAATTTTCTGAATTCGCTTAACATAATTTTAAAGACTACTAATATCTTAGATTGCAGTCACCAGTCTTTGAGATAAATATGGGTTACATTTTAGTTTTTTAAAATGACTATATAATCTGTTGATGATATTTTTTTTTAACCAATTATAAATATCTTATTATCAAAGTTAGTATCTCTGCTGGTATAATATAACATACGGAAAATACTTTTATTATCGGCTTTAGTATTTTGTTTTTAAAAATAATTAAAGAAGTATACATATATTAAAAAATACAATATATATGTTTTTAATATAAGAATTATATTTTAATTCGTATAATGTAATTCAAACATTTTTTTTACTTTTTATTTTTTATATTTTTACTTTTTCATTCTTCCATTTTCCATTCTTTAATTTAAACAAAGAATTAGTGTAACCCCAAGATTCAAAAGTCTATTTTATTACATCAAACTAAACTTATATCTAATCCATTTTTTTACATGAAAAAAGTTATGGTTTAAAATAAGAGAAAACATAAAGAAGTATGAAGAGAGAAATGTAATATTTCAAAAGGCTCACGCAATAGAAACAATCAAAGTTTGGAAATCTATTATATGAAAGTTTGTTGTTTTGTCCCCATATAACAAGACACTTCCTGTACCCTAAAGTTCAATCAAACCTCTCAAATTCCAAACAACACTCCAATATTTTATTCTTCCAATCCCACATAATGGCCAACCAGATCATTTCCATTGCATGCATTAACATGGAATATATATATATATATATATATGAAAAAAAAAACTCAATCAAAGCAAAAAAAGTATATTCTCACATATTAGAATTAGAATTCTGATGTTTAGATACTAGCACAGTACAATACTCTATTGATGTTAGTATTTTTTTTTCTCTAATTCTTTTCTTCTTGCATCATATGATACATGAACATTTTCTTTTTCTCTTTGTTTCTTTATGAAACCATGTATAAATTTCATGAGCAACAATCTTATTTGCGTTAAATGAGTAATCTAATGTTTTATTGAGATATTTAAAATTATCCGTGAGTTCTGAACAATTCCATTACGTTTGCATATTCAAAATTATTTATAAAGTTTGAACGTTTCCATTCCGACTGAATTCCATTATTCAACTGTGTATAGAGTATTTTGAACAGTTTATATAATAGGTTAACTTTCAGAAAAAAAAAAAGTTATTTTTTTTCCTTTTTTTTCTCTCTCAAATGACAAATATATCTATCAGATTTTTTTTTCTTAGAACCCTATACTGTTGAGTGTTTAAATTAAGTAACCCATTAACAAAAATTCATCTGAAGTTAAAGTCACACCACTTTTGTGCCAAGTTTGTTGCCACCAATTATATGGATCCATGTAGGAAATTGAAGGGTGACTGGTTGGTGGTGTTCTTGTAACTTTACTTTTAATGGAAATTTAATGATGAAGATTATGAAAATGTTAATTATGGTAGTAAAAAAGAGAGTGATGAGATGGAGGACCTGAACCAAGTTGCAAAACAAGTCAACATCAACAGTGTAATTTATAATTGATGCAAAAGTTTGTGCAGAAGTTGCAGTTGAATTTCATGGAAACCCTAGACACATAGCTTTCTAGTTCCAAGGTAAAAAAAACAAACACTAGGGTTTCGCTTTAGGCCAGAAAGAGAAAGACTGCTACCCTCAGAACTCGCCATTAAAAATCGAACTAACTCATTACTCTTCAATACCCCTTTTCACAGAAAAAATATAAAAAAAATAATTCAAAAGCAATAATTCAGACCCTTCTTCTCTGGTGTTCAGAACAACTCGTATCTTTTTGTGTATAATGCTTATCAGTCAACAGGTCAAGGTTCAGACAGTAACTGCCTTCAAAATATGCGTTACGAACTTTTTAGCAGAATAGGTCCTTCTGAAGAAAAGCCTACAAATTCTAGATCAGTGAACCAGGCCTGAAACCATTAATGGGATCCAACATATCTATTATTATTATTACTACTATATAGTACTACTATACTATGAAATGAAATATAGAATGAGGAAAAATAAAATAAAAACTGTTGCTATAATAATATTCAAGATTTTATAACATTATCTGCAATTGTAATTTGGACTACAACACACCCAAGTATTTTGAATGTTGTGATGGTATTATCTGCAAGTTTTTTATACAATATAGCACAATTTAAAACCTCGAAACTAATACTCAAAGCAATGGAAGGATTGGAAGGATTTTGATACAGATGAATAATTAAAGAAGTTTTGGCACAGCAGAAAGGGGAGAGAGGGAGAGATAAAAAAGAAAACATTTCTCAATATCAATTCAAAATCCCTTACATTTTCAAGGGTAGCATACAATTTTCCAAAAAAAAAAAAAAAAAAAAAGTTGTATCAATTGTTAGATCTCCAGGCCAATATGCAAATCTTGATGTTCATATAGCAGAAGCCCTTCATTTTCCTGGAAAAAAGCACATCTGACAAGAAATTAATAGCATTCAACAGAACTGCTATACAAACATATATTGACTCAACCAGCCACTCACTCGCTTCTGTGAATCGATAACATTGTAAGAAATTGTGGATAAATACAGCAGATATGGCTAGAACTGCATCAGAAAAAAACAAATTGTTAAAAAAAATCTCAAAAATTGCAACTTCAACTCCTCATGGAAATTTAAAACCATGCAATAAATTCTCCTTGAAGAACTTCTACCTGGCTGTAAGATGCATAAAACGCATTAGAACGATAATTCGCAAATTCTTTTCTGCAAGTGAGCAAGAGAAAACGGGGCAAGCTTTTGAAGTTGCAAAGTTCAGGAGATGAAAAATACAAAGCCAAAACTGCAAACAGCAAAAGCAACAAGTTGAAGGAAACAACTAAAAAGTACATACCCTTTGTTTTGACATAAATAGATCAAAAACAAACAAAGGAAATTAAGTAGGAAAAGCAAAGAAATAGCATGCATGAAGTTATAGACCTGAGATAGGAGTAACAAAAGAAAACCCTTTGTAGGAAATAAAAGTTTAGTCAAAATACATGAAAAAAAAAAAAAAAAAAAAAACATTTAAAAAAAAAAAAAATTTAAAAAAAAAAAAAAAAAAAAAAAAAAAAAAAAAACCAGCTGGTGAAGGTAAAACTCGTACACTTCCACTCGTCATCATATCTTTCAAGATCTTGACTTCTGAACCGCTATGATCACAACCTACATATCAAGTAACATTCAGAAAAAAAGTGAGGAAGAGAGAAGCATATAAGAGTATAGTTTTCAGTGACTCTTGCAACATGCATCTTTGATGATTTATACAGTAAGAAGAAGCCATGAAACTCAGGATAGATAGCGCCAAACAACACCATGATGTAAGAATCATGGCGCTATCCCTCCTGAGCTTTACAGATTCTTCTATACTTTCTGAGCTACACAAATTTTCTCATGAAAGAGTGAGAAATCTTTTGAGAGAGGGTGAGATGGAAGGTGTTGATGTTTGAGGAGGTAGAATGGAGGGTGGAGAGGGCAAATTTATAGGAGAGAAGGAAGGAACGTGGCAATTGAAATGTGAAGGGTTTGGAAAAAGGTGAAAGGGTCCTTACTTTTGCATCAAATCTGGGAAAGTAGCAGCAAAATTAGACTGGTGAAATGAGCATGCCATGGTTATTGGTGCCACATGGTTTTGTGGCTGAACTAGTGACCAAACAACTTTTCATTTTTTAACATCTTTTGTTGAAAAGGTTATCACATAAAACTATTTTTTAATCAGAGCTACGTATTCTTAACCTTATACGCTGCCGACTACGTATTTTTCTCATCAAAATACATGGAACTACAGAGAAAGAAAGGAGAAGTGGTGAAATGGAGTGGAATATAAAATTATTACGGTATAAAAGGAATATTAGAAAGAAAGTCTTTTATGTCGCATTTGACTTTTGTTTTTTGAAGAATGTTTTGATAAAGCTACCTTATACTTATTGATTTTTTTTATTTTTGTTTTTTCGTAAGAGGATAAGAGAAAGAGATAGGTTATAAGTGCCAATTCTTATTTGGAAAAATTAATATATAATAATATTTATTGATTCAAAATATTTAGATAAATTGTACAAAATTCTGGATTGATTGAAACCTTGTTATTGTCACTGTAAAAAATAGTGTATAAGAAAAGAAATAACTTATCTGAATAAAGTATATGTATTTATGGGGGGAAATAATTTTTATAATGATTTAAATATACTTAAAAAAATTAGGGGAAGCCATGGTCCACCGTATCACCTCCTTCCTTCCCTACTGACAATACTTTACATCTTTTAAATATTTTTTTGGGAATGGTGATAATAAATTTTTAACATATTTATTTTAAAATGTTTTTATTATATATTTGTCAGTATAATGAAATTATATTAAATAAATTGTCAGACTTGTATAATTACAGTAGTTCCAATGAACTTTAAACGATAATAATTAGTGTGCTTAAAATAATATATCAAAAGGTTACTTTTCATTAATTTGCATCATCACTGTGGAAGAAAGGCAAATAATAAAATAACACAATGCTGTATCTTTTAATTTTAGAGTAGATTTTTTAATTTGTTGCAAAAGGAGCACCTGCATATTGTTTTTGACAAAGCGAGGTATTTTTAATAAATACAATTAAAATAATAATCCTTTTTACATAGTAATACTTGTTTTTGGTACATTATTAATAGAAAGGTATAATAGGATGATGGTTTCCATCTCTAGGAGTTTAGAACTAATAGCAGATTGGAATTCTCTCCAATGTCTGTGAGCAAAAAGAGAAAAGAACATTTAGTTAAAAGAATTAATTTATTTGTTGATTAAAAATAGTTATGATAGATAAAACAAAACAAATATATAACTTCACGTTGAATAATATTTTATACTAAATTTTATAAAAAAAAAAACTTTTAAAATTTTTAAACTAACATAAACCACTTTATTTTAAAAACGAATTTTAATTAAAATCAGTTCTGTAAACTTAAAGTTATGAAATTAAATTAGAATGCTTATTATTTTTTATTGTCACTCGCTCTATAAGTTTTCAGGACATATTCTTTATTGTAAAAATAATATTCCTAATTATAAGCAAGACTTATAGTTTTCCATACATCAAAAATTAAATATGTATTTTTGTTATTACATAACTATTCTTGATAACTTTTGAATAGAGTGTCTAATAATATTTAACAATAAAATATTTTATCTGAAAAGTAAAATAAAAATCACTTTTTTAATATATCAAACAAGTTCATACGTCTCATTGTCAGCCAAACAAATAGCAATAAGTGGCCTTATTTGTAACCACAGAAATAAACAGGATTTTTATATAAGAATGAATAGATTTTTACACCTGCTATATTTTTTTTTTTATTGTTCAACTTGTTGAAGATTCCTCTCCCATTACTATAATATACAAATAGTTGCAGAAAGATGAAATGACTCATTGATGATAAAAGTTGGGTTAATGTCACTTATTGGTTGCTCGTGATTTCTGATTTCGGTTCATTGGAGTTTTTTTGGCATGCATGCTAAGAAAACTATTGGTGGAGTGGTTCACAAGATGTATAACGCTTGCATAAATCTTTCAAAAAGTGTGATTAAGTGTGATTGTGTTTTTTTTTTTTTAAATAAAATAATTTTGTTTGTTATGTTGCTTTGTATTGATTGTATTGTATGTATCCGAATATGTAGTCCCTTTCATCATTTGTAAAATAGGAATATGAGAATATCCTTTACATGATGACTTTTTTTTATATGCATTGGTATAAAATGTTTTTATAGCTGTTACTAAAATTAAAATTAGTTTGTAATTTTTAATAAAAACAATTTATTAATAATTTCATGAAATATATTAAAATTTTGGTATTTAAAAAAATAAATAACAAAATATATAATTAAATTTTAATTGAATTATAATTAGAAATAAGAAAATTTTACTAACAAAAAAAAATCCTATATTCAAAGTTGAATATAATCAAAATTAATTTTTCCTAAAGTTATGTGGGAGGAACAATCGTATCTTAATTGTTCGAAATTCAAGATGACAAAATTGTCTTTTAAGATTTTCATAATTGTATTATTTGTGTAAAATTTATTATTATTATTATTATTATTATTATTATTATTATTATTATTATTATTATTATTGTTTTGTCACTCTTACTTAAGATTCATCATTCAATGATTTATTATTTATGTAAATGAAAAAGGTTTTAGGAAATTAAATAATCCAATGTAGGACTTCTTCCTAAATTAAAAGAAAAAGTGGAGGGTGGAAGGAATGTGATATTGGTGTTTATAGATGGTTATATAACTTGTTTTAAATTACCTTTTATCATAAAAATTGATCTTAATTGTTCTATATTATATTTATTATCGTCTATTTTTTAAGAGATTAGAAAATAGTTTTAAAATAAAACTAATATAATTAAAATGATATTTGAATATTTTATTATTAAAATAAAAAATTTATATAAATAAAAATAAGTTATTTAAGTTTTATTTTAAAATAATCATCATTTATCTAAAACACGTCTTCTTTTCTTTTCTATCTTCATTCTAAAAATTCGATTTTATCATTTATCAAATTAAGAATCAGAAAATCGTATTTGAACTCTTGATAGTATATAGATTAAAAATGTCCAATCAAATCTTTTATTTGAGTAAATTTAATTATATTCTATGTTTTTGAGTTAGTTTTGAATTTTTTTTGTATACCTAGATACACATACCTTACATATGAGGTACTTGATCCTAGGATTAATCTATGTTAATTTGGGTCATATATATTTAAATCATTAATAAAGACTATGTGGTACAAATTAAGTTATTTTTACATCTTTTAAAAATTTGAACTCTTTGTAAGTATTTTTCCATCTAATCAAATTTGAACTCTTTGTAAGTATTTTTCCATCTAATCAAGTAAAGAAAATTAGTTTTGTGTTTCGTTAATATTCGAAGTTAAAATATTAAGATGTGAAATTTACCTCCTCAAGTTTCAAAGTTTCTCTTATAAGATTTGTTTTGTTAAATAAAATAGGCATTATAGTTTTTCTTACATTAAAAATTAAATATGTATTTTTGATAACTTGTGAATAGAGTGTCCAATCATTATTTAACAATAAAATATTTTATCTCAAAATATAATCAATAAAATAAAAATCAATATATATATATATATATATATATATATATATCAAACAAGTTCATACCCTCAACTTCTTTCTCATTTCTCATCATAAGCTAAGGAAATACCAATAAGTGGTCTCATTTGTAACCACACAAATAAAAAAGGATTTTTATATAAGAATAAATGGATTTTTACACCTGCTACATTTTTTGCTCAACTTGTTGAAGATTTCCTCTCACATAACTATCATATACAAATCAAATACCTGAAAGATGAAATTGCTCATTGATTGCTAGTGTCACTTATTGGTTGCTCGTGATTTCTGATTTCTAATTTCAGTTTATTGGAGGGTTTTGTTTGGCATGCATGCTAAGAAAATTATTGGCGGAGTGGTTCACGAGGTGTATAACGTTTGCATCAATCTTGTAAAAAAAAAAAAATTGAATGTATTCTATTTTTCTAAAAGATAAAATACCTTTGTGTGTTCTGGTGAGAGAGACACTGTATGTATTGAATATGTATTTACTCTTATCATTTTTGTAAAATAGGAATATGAAAATTGAAATATATAGTCACTCTTATCATTTGTAAAATAGGAATATGAAAATAATGTTTACAGCATAATTTCTTTTATATATTGGCATAAATTTTTTATAACTGTTAGTAAAACTAAAGTTTGTTTGTAATCCTTAATAAAACAATTTCCTCGATAATTTGATGAAATATATTAATTTTTTTATTTTGAAAATTGAAAAAAAATATATACAATCCAATTTTAATTGAATTATAATTATAAATAGGAAAATTTTATTGACAAAAAAATTCATATATTCAAACTTGAATATCGTTAAAAAGTTATGTGGAAGGAAGAAATGAAATTTTAATTAGCCAAATCCAAAATGACGAAATTGTCTTTTATGATTTTCATGATTATGGTATTTATGTAAGACTTATTAATTTAATAATAATAATAATAATAATAATAATAATAATAATAATTGTCAATTAATATACATCAATCAAAGATTTTTTATTTATGTAAAAGAAAAAGGTTTTACAAAGATAAATAATACAATGTGGGACTTCTTATATTGAAAAGAGAAGGGTGGAAGGAATATGATATCGGTGTTTATAGATACTTATATGACTTATTTTTAAAATAATTTTCATCATAAAAAATTGATTTTAATTATTTTAAATATATTTGCTATTATTTATTTTTGTAAGGATTTAGAAAATATTTTTATAATAAAAATGGTATAATTAAAATGATATTTGAATATTTCATTATTAAAGTAAAAAATTTATATTAATAAATCAAATAAGTTATTTAGGTTTTTATTTTAAAATAATCACTATTTATCTAAAAATAGTTTTTTCCCTCTCTTTCTTCTTTCCAAAATCTATTTCTATCCTTCATCAAATTAATGATCAGAGACCATCTATAAATTCTTGATAGTAAATAGACTAAAGTTGTCTAATCAAATTTTTTATTTGAGTAAGTTTAATTATGCTCATTTTTTCGTTAAGTCATATTTGAATTTTCCTGTGTGCTTACATACACGTACCTTGTATGTAAGGTATGTAACCCTATTAAGACTAATATGTTAGTTTAGGGTTGTTGAAATCATTGATTAAAACTCTATGGTGCATGTTAGGTTATCTTAATGTTCTTTAGGAGTTTAAGCTTGTGAGTACCCATCTATCTAATCAGGTAAGGAAAGTTTACTTTATCTTTTATTAGTACCCTAGGTTAGAATATTAAGATGTGAAAGTGACGTTGTCATAAGTTTTAAAGTTTCTCTTACAAGGTTTGTTATGTCGAGTGAAACATGTATTGTTTTGAATTAATAGGTATTATAAACTTCATTGATGTTTGGAGTCCATGAGTATGTTTTAGTGTATTAACTAGTCATTTTTAGATTACACAAGATGGATTGATGAAATTGTGATCATTATTGATCTGTGTATGAGTTAATTTCAATATTTGGCTTGTGATGTGGACATGTACTAGATCAAACTGTTTGAATAATACGTATGCTTGTCTGAGTAGTTATAAAGATCTAAGTAGGATCAAGTGACTTGAGTAAGGGTATTTATCTTCAAAAGAAAATGGAAAAGTTATATATGAAAAGCCTCTTGAGTCACCTAGACTATTTTAGAAATCTGTAAAATTATGCAAACTCGTTGAGTGAGCTATATGCTTACTGGGCAAAATTCATAAATTTTAAAATCACAAAGCATTAACCATTCAGCAAGTCACTCTCGCTAGGTGAATTTAGTCCCAATGGTTTGGTCATTGGATGAGCAATGTTCTTGCTGAGTAAAATTCATGGAATTAAAATATCTAGAACATTGATCGTTAGGCAAGCCACTCTTGCTGGGCAAAATTGGTTCCAATGGTTTGGTCGTTGGGCGAGCTTGACATTCATTGGGCAAATATGGTCTTAGGATTTGGTCGCTGTGAGAGAATGTGTATTTTGCACATGTGAATTATGATTGTGTGATGTCTTAATATGTTTTAAAAGTTAAATTTCTATATGATTGTATAATACATTGAAGTGTTGAATGAATTATGAACCTTGTGGAAGTGCGATTAAGACATAACATTTTCAAGAAAAAAAATATTGTGTTAAAATTGTTTATGATATGCATTGAATTACATATTCGTTTAGAGGGAGATATATTGACTTTACTATTATATTAAAATCATACAGATGAAAATTATCAAGTAGTGACTAAGTTTGCAATCTAAAAGATAGTTGGTCTGGTAGGTCTAACAGGTTATATGAATTTACCTTGTCATATAAAAGGACTTAGTTCTTATATTCCTATAGTTGTATGGAGAGATAACACAATGAAGGTAGTATGATAAATGCAGATCTTTGAGTCAAATTCAACGTATGTGTCTTCTGAAAGTAGAGTCAAGTGTCTATATATGTATTTTAGTGAATTTTTAACATGAGTAATATACTGGAAAAATCCGAAGGGAGAAACATCGGGGAGATCTCACAAGAATGAGAACAGGGCCAAACACACAAGGGAATGACACCACCTTCAACCCAAAACCTTAAGGCATTAGGTTTGTGGGTCTTCTTTCTTATATGTTGCTCAATTTTCTCATTTCTATTCAATGTGAGACTTAGACTCACACTCGGATACCTAACAATCTTCTCCTCAAGTGAGAGTCCCTCTTCCACACTGGTACGCTCTCCCTCGAGCGGAAGCATTTTCAAACACAGGTACCTCAATCACAAATAACCCTCACTTGTATCGTCGTTTACACACTTAAATGGGACACACTTTCTTGAAACCACTGTCTAGAATACTTTCAATAAACTCACAAGCAACCCTCACTTGTACCGCCGTTTACACACTTAAACGGGACATGTTTGCCTGAAACCTCTGTTAGGAAGACTTTCGATACAGGGATCAAACTGTACTCAACTGAGTTAGTCGCTGCCCAAACCATCGGCTCTGATACTACTTGCTGGAAAAATCCAAGGGGAGAAACACCGGAAAGACAAACAAGAATGAGAACAGGACCAAACATACAAGAGAATGGCAGCCCGCTGTCATAGCTAGTCTATGTTTGTTGTTGGTTTCTTACATAGGCTATACAAAAGGGGTCTCGGCTTTGGGGAAATGACCATGTGGTGCATGGACACTTGGGTTTACGAATGTTTTGGACGACTTGCCCGAATTGCTCCGCAAATGCACGTAGTGTCTCTATTTTCTCCTGTCTTATGTTGACTACGTGATCGATGTAAGGTAATGTTGTCTGCTAGTGGTCAATTGTGTTCCAAACTTGGTGACTAGGGTATCAAAGCAGTCGATCGTGTACGGTGGGAGACAAGTAAACCAACTTAAGGCGTCCTTTTACAACAAGGTTGGGAACACGATACAAAGAATTGTGTCATTGGATGTATATAAGATTACTTGTGTGACATATACGACTGGTGTTCGGTCGGGTCTGTGGTGTTGTAGTATTTATCAAGAAGAGGACTTTCTAGGGAGAGAGGTCTCCATTATGCCTTCCTTGAAACGGTGCTGATGAGATGTCTTGTTGAGCATGTATGTCGAGGTGAGAGAGTTTACATTTTGGAAGCTATAAACCTTTTACGTCTTTGATGGATTATTATGGCTCGACCCTATCGATCTCGACCTTGAGCGAGTCTATCTTCTTGACATTATTTTTTTTTAGCGTCTCAAGTTTCTTTTGCAGCTCCGTCATCAATTTCAGTTGGTCGGCATGTCTATTCGTGGTCTCTTCTAGAATGCGCCTATCTTTGTTCATCATGTTTGGTGTATTAACCATGTGCTTTCTTTGCAAGATTTTTTTTCGGTCCTACGGTGGGTGCTAAAATATTCGTGTAGAGTCAGATAAATCCTTACCGTTGTTGTGCTCTCACCTTCTCATCTTGCTTTGATATTTAGTCTTCAATCTCAACAAAGGTACTTGCGGTTACACTTTGACATTGATTCATTTCTCAGTCAATACAAGAACGATATATAGCAATTACTTTCTATCTTAAGGTGTTTATCTATTTATATCAATTGTGTCGGACTCTTATTTGTATCAAGAACTAGAATAAATCCAAATATATTCCAGTGTGTTCTTAATCACGATTTATAAATTATTTATTATATAATACTTGTTAATTAAGGGATTATATATTGGTTGACTGGTATTCGTAACATATGTCTCCCAAGTATCAAAGTTCCGGGGATCTTTCATTGGTAAAACTGGGAAAGAAATTCTAAGGTTCTAACGTATAATCAATTAATTTTTTTGATCTGATTAAACATGAAAGAATGTATAATATGTGGTTAGGTTCTTCTAAGAAAAAAGTAAAGAAATGATTAGAGGCTTTGGTTCTTCAAAACACAATGATGCTGAAAGAAGAATATCTATCTTTCAAGGAATAAATTGTCTATTTACTTATATTCTTCTTATGATAAAGTTTCTGTCTCCATGATAACTTTCTTAGCACATCCAGTCACCGTATATATGGAAGGAAAAGAAAGAATGGAAAATATATAGTTTAGAACATGCATGATAATCCAAAAAATTAGATTATTTCGAAAAAAAAATATATAATTAATCATTGTGATAATCAATTATAGTTAGGATAAATTTTGTTAAACAAGTTTGCTGAAAAATATTTAAAATAATTAATTTTTTAGATAGAGTTAATAAGAAATTTAAGTTTTACATAAGAAAATACTACACAGATAAATGTGTTTTTTAATAAATAAATCATAAATTAAAATTTTTAGTGTCATAAAAATACTTTATGAACTTTTTACTAACATTCTGTTGATGACCTAAACATTCAGCTTGTAATTAATTTATTTTACTTAAAAATAAATAAAATTAATAAATTTGATAAGGTGGACCTAAAATAGCCCAAACGAAAAAAAAAATTAATCGGCTGAAGAATTTATAAAGGGACTTAGCATGATAAAAAATATATAAAGTTATTTAGTTTATATTTTAATTTCTTGAAATGAGAGGATGAGACTTTTATGATCATCACATCTAGTTGTTGTTGTGCCTTAGGTTATATAAATATATTTCTCTTTTCCTTTTAATAGATAATGGAGAATATGAATATTTATTTTCCAATTTTATTAGTATTTTTTAGGTATTTTCCAATTACTTAGCTATTACATCTTTTAAAACAAACATACTTCTCCAAAACATATTTTTGTTCTACCGTTAAGATTTGAGGGGACTGCAAGCAGAATCTTAAACATAATCTATATATGGTTCCATTCATCATGCAAGTTACGACTGAAAGAAGTATTTAGTGCTAAGATATTAATCAAGATTATTAGGTCATGATTATTTTAAGCATTAGAATCTTAATGTAAACTCCCCAGGATAATGAGATTAGTCCTTTGACCATTAATGTAATGAATGCTCACTCATACTTTCAATTTGTAAATAATTAATGACTAGATGTTGTCAACTATTATCTTACCATAATTAGTAAAGATTAGAGAGCCGTTAAAAATAGTCAACTATTACAAATTTCCACTCTCATATTCTGAATTAATTGTAATTTTATTCAGATAGGTTAATGAAAAAATAAGAAAAATAGTAATTACATTAGAGATTACTTTAAAAAATGGTATGAATGAGTAAATAATATTTGTTGAATAAAAATTTCCACTTTTGATTTCATTAACATATTGATTTATCATTTGATTTCATGATTTTTTAATTCGTTGTAACTTCTTTTAATAAAATAAAGCAATTATTACACAAATGAACCTATGGGTATAGTTTGATTAAATGGAATGAAAGAGAAGGATTTGATTTGAGAAGTCAGACTCCTATCCTCTTATAGTGGTGTAATAATTAGTGCAAGTTCCAATCATTCTTTTTCTGCCAATTATTTCCTGCACTATCATTTTTTAACCTGTATATGTAAAATTGGGTAAAATAAGGTAAGTTCATTGCACTGTTACTTTTCTTTTAGTAAGAATCAATTGAATCTTGGACGAAATTTTGCTTGTGTACTTCCTTAGTTACGATGGTTTCGATATAAAGTCTATTAAGATAATATTATTAACATTAATTAATGTTTTTAAGATATTATTTGATTATTTTGTTACGATTTTGTTTTTAAAACATATTTTTATTTAAAAAGAAAATTTTTTTTAATCTTTAATTAAAAAGTTTGTTTCAATATACTCAATATAATCTTACATTATTTAAGAGTTAAAGTCAAAGTTAATTTAAATACACATATTTTAAGAATAAAATTACAATGAAATTTAGAATTTCAAAAAAGACAATATCTTAATAATTATACATAAAGTAAGATTTTTATTTGTAAAATTTCTAATAATAAAAATAACACTTAATTTTCTTTCGGTATGATATAAATTACTTTCTGCACTAAAAATATAAAAAATATTTTTTTATTTTTATTTTAAAATTTAAATATTAAATAATTTTTCTTCTCTTTTACTACAATACATATTTTTATTTTTTAATCAATTATATTATTTTATTTTTATTAGTTTATTAAAATAGATATTTTACTATTAGTATATTTACAATTCTAAAATCAAACAATAATATAATTAATTTTAAAAATTGAGTTGAAACACGTTATTTATAAAAAAAAGAGGTTTGTTAATAAAAGACTGTAAACAGAAGATTATTTATAAAAATGTCTGTTAACAAATTTTTTTTATTGAAAATACTGTTAAAAAAGAGAAAACTTATTTAATAAATAAGGATATTATTAGAATATTAAAAATTTGTTTAGTACAAGAAACAGATTGTATAATAGAGGAAGTAACTGCTCACAAATAAATATAAGTAAAAATTATAACATGTTTACTGCTAATATATAAAAGAAAAAACTTATTTAATAAATAAGGATATTATTAGAATATTAAAAATTTGTTTAGTAGAACAAGGAGATTGTATAGCACAGAAGTAACTGCTCACAAATAAATATAAGTAAAAATTATAACATGTTTAACTGCTAATATATAGCTAGAGGGGTTTAAATACTAACACGAGTTTATTCATGAATATTTTTAGAAAGAAATCATATTATACTCGGGAGAACTTTTATGAACACTTTATAACACTTTGTAAACTAATTAGCTTGATAACATCTTACATAGAGACCTCTCCATAATCCATCTTATTATTTATCCAAGATGATCATCACTCATAAAATTTATCAATTCCAATTTTCTCCTTTCACTATTAATATTTAAAGTTATTGTGTTTAAGAAACAATTAATATTAAAATACCCTTAAAGGTGGTGGTACAGGGAGTAAAACCGTTTAAGTTTGCACCCTAAAACAACATACTGAAAATAGTTTGTATTTTAAATAAACTCATTTCTTACAAACCACAATAAAAGAGTCAATCTTACATCAAACAGACACTTAAGTAGAAAATGAAAAAAATAATCTAAATACGAACATCAATGAAATATAAAATAACATAATTTTTTTCATTAATAATATTTCATCCCATTTTTAAATATGAATAACAATGGACGAGGATAAAGATAAATTTGGTTATGTATGTTTGACAAGTAAAAATATTTATATTATTCTCACTTTTTTAAATTATATATAAAAAATTTTGTTTTATTTTTATATTTTTAAGCAATATATATATATATATATATATATATATATATATATATATATATATATATATATATATATTCATTTAAATATTTATTAAATATTTGTTTATAAAAAGAATATAACACGAATAATAGAGACGGGACAAATAGATCCGTCTCAAAAGTATGATTATTTTATATTCATACTCATTTAAATATTTTTCGTTATAATATTAAATCATATTAGAATAATATTCATAATCCTATTTATGCACTTTTTAATATTTATTTACTTAAGTTAAAATACAATTCAAAATAAATAAAGAGTAAAAACATAAGAGATTGAAATTATAATAAATATTTTAATTTTATATGATTTAATTTTAATTTGTGAGTGCAAAAAATCTACATACTGGACATGCTAAACCCGTTTTACCTTCACCTTATGCGAGCCAAACAAATTCCAAAAAAAAAAAATTGCCAAAAATTAAAAAATGATACTATACACAAACTAGGCACAACAAAATATGATTAGGTACGGGTATACATATAAAAATTTGAGAAAATTAAGGAAATATGAAACATCAAAACAAAATTAAGAAACTAAAATATAAAGAATGAAGATAATGAGAAAATAATGTTTTTTATCCGATGTATTATTATTAATTATGATAACTAACTAACATTTTAGTTAATATTTAATATTAATGAATAATATTTTATATAGTTTAAAATACTTTAAATACAAAGCTCCATGACAGCACTATATTGGTAGGTGCGCAAAGCAATTGGTCATTAATTCTCCAAAAATATCTCACATGTATACATATGTATGATAAAAATAAAATTTCCCTTGTTCTTTCAATGTGTTATTCTTAAAAAATAAAACTATTTTTTGACTTAGTTTTTTAGAACTTCAATATTATATTTATCATTTTCAATTATACTCTTAGTCTTTATAATAATTTTAAAAGTATTATAAAGTCCGAGACTTCAATCGTAGTTTTTCTTTTGGGTGACATAAATAATATTTTTCAAACTTTTTATCTGTAATATTTTATTTTCTTTTTCACGATTTCTGTATTAGGATTTTTAAAAATTTGTAATTTTGGTCCGATTATCTATCTTTCATAAACTTTATCTTTCTATTTTAGTTTAATTAAATTCTCACGGGAGAAAAATTTAATTAAATTAAAAATAAAAATAATACATGTTTTATCTTTCTACAAAAAGAGGAAAACATATATAAAATTGATAATTTGACCGAAATTGTGAAAATAAAATCGGGAAACAGAAATCACAAATAAGAAGTTAAAGAGAGTATGATATTACAATTTAAAACATAATTAAATTATTTATTTAAAAAATAAGTATGTTTTCGTGAAAATTAGTCCAGAGTATATATTTTTAAATCATATGCTATTTTTTTTGTCATGAAATGGAATTTAACTTTAGTAAAAGAAAAGGAAATTTTCTTAGGGAATGAGGAATTAAAAGTAAAATATTTAATGAAAGAAGATTCTGTGCTTGTGTTTGATGGTATTTTTAATAAAAGTGTCTCTTAAAAAAATATTGGTCAGAGCAAAAAAAAAAAAAATGTGACCACGCAGGTTGTGCTGTACAATTTCAAACCACTTGTATGGTATATAAGCAAGATGTGACAGGCTTATCGGTTCCTACAATTTATTTGAATTGGGATAAAAATGAATAATTAATAAAATTTGTGGAATGAATAAAACTAAATGCTAGTCAACCAAAATCTTAGAAAAAGGAAGAGACAATAAAGAAGTAATTAAGTGAAATAAGTTATGATAGCAACTAATCTAGAATATTTTGACATTCTAAATATCTTAAAGAATCTAAAATAGTATTATTAGTGCTATTTATTATCTAATCCTAGAAAGACCAATCAATATAAAAAATATATGAACTCATTCATCAAATCCACATAATTAAAACTTATCAAAAAGTATAAATAGGTAATAATTTTGAAATTTGTGTACTTATATTTAGTGTATATTTAATATACTTTGGTTATTCCATTAACTTTTAAGCACATTATTCAAATAAGTAACAAATTTAAATTTGAATTTTGTGAAGTTATTTTTATTATATATTTAATATATACTAGTGATCTCATTATTTACATATCATTTGATATCAAAGTAATAAAAAATGATGGAATCCTTCTTCCACTTTTACAAAGATTTAAAAAAATAAAAATGTTTAAACTTATTAATTTTTTTTTTAAAAAACTTAGATGAATTCTCTTTTAAGAAAAATTCTTCGAAAAAGAAAATAAGAAAAGTACTTTTTGTAGTAAAATCGAAAAATAAGAAAAAATATTTAAAACTATTTCAATTCTTATTCAATTCGAAATGAGAATGAGTTGTACATGAGATAAAGAATTCTTTATATCGACTAAGGGATTCTATTTTTAAATGGTTCGGTTTTTCTTACAAACTTGTCCATTTCAAGACGAGACTTAAAAGCTTTCAAACACTGAATATTCAAAAGTGAAAGGTAGTGTCCAAAATATATTAAAAGTAACATGTTCCAAGTAATATTTGAGGTTACAAGTTCTTCTTTCATCCTTTTTCTATTGACTTACGCAATTTTTTATTTTTTATTTTTATGTATGGTCATCAAATATAAGATCTTATGAAATTCCAAAACTGGCTAAAAAACAAGCTCACATACGTTTTTACAGAATTCTAAATACAAAAATATATATATATATATATATATATATATATATATATATATTTATACGATTTATACAAAACGAAGAAGAAAGAATAAAATTTTAGTATTTTATACCCAAAACAATAAAATCTTTTTCTTTAATTTTTTTTCTATCCTCTTATGTGCACCTTGCTAAGGACCAAATATATTACTTTGTAAATCATCCTTTATCGTTATTCATCCAATCGTCAAATTTCCTTATATGACATTCCATCTATGATTCCAGTATGAGCCTTTCAGTTATCATAAATAAAGAAACAACTCTCCCATTAAATCTAATAAGTTAAATTTTATTTAATTATTTCACTATCATTTCATAAATTTTATTAATTAAGTATTTTTTTGATTTGCACATAACTTAAATATCAAAGGAAAAGAACCACTAATTCATATTGAGGTCAGAAAATGAGGAGACAATATTTCTTTAACCTAGAAAGAGAACTAGACAACATAGTTTCATACTCATCTCTTCACTTTTTTTACTTGTTCTTTTATAGGTACTTTATTTTGTTGATTTTTTTTTTTTCAGAATATTCTTTCAACAAACATACCGAATAATCCTACCGAGACAGTTGGTTGGCTCCCTTATTACTGTCGAAAAGAATTTAGTTTCTATATCAATTTTTAAGTAACTATTGATCAATAAATCAATCAGGTAACATGAATGAACAACCTTTATATTTTGCTCTCAATATTGACTTACTTTCCATTCATCATAATTTAACTATTCTTAAAATTATTCTTAAATGTTCTTAACTTAATAATATATTAACAACAAAATCTCCCATGGTAAAGTTAAAAGCTACAATGAAACAACATCCACAATGGGTAACATTCTTTCATATATTTTGAGATAATAATTCTATTTTTATCTTATTTAAAAGTTGAAAAGAAAAAAAAGACTTCACGATGATAACGATAACTTTCAAATATAATAAAATATTATTGTTTCAAAAGATAAATATATTATAATTCAATATTTTCTAAATAATAGGATATAAAAAAAAATACAATATCAAATTACAAATGCTACACTAACTCACTTTAGGCTAAACAAAATATCTATATTTTTTCAGTTCTAAATATTATTTAATTAATTATTACGTATTATATTATTATATATTTTATATACATGTCATTAATATAATTTCTTTATAGTTCTTTTAAACTCAAGAAAATACTGGTAATGTGTTCTACAAATAATTGAGAAGAACGCTTAAAAATAAATTATTTTGTCTAGTTACGGAATGTAAATTTATTGAATGTTCTTGTAATTTAAATAAATGCATCAATAGAAAATTATCTTCTTATAAATTACAAGAAAGCTTAAATAGATCCTAAGCATCAAATCTTCATGTATTATTACAAAATCATGATGAGACTGTAAATTAATGTTTTTTTTTTAACATATGTGTATACAAGTATATGTTAAAATTTATAATAGCATAATAATTTTATTTTATTTTTAGGGTTTACTTAATACAACATAGTTTCAATAAGACACAATAATATCGTATCATTCATGTCAACTTATGCTTAGAGGGGTATAAGCTTCTCATGTGTTTCTGGAAAAGCATTATCTTAATCTTTAGTGCTTTTTTGCTTTCTGTTAATGATTGATTTTCTATCATTCACAACATAATCATGCTCCTCCACTGTATCAAAGACAATTGTTGGACATAACACTTAAATGCTACTTTTCAATGAATATCTCACACAGTCTCTCAAAGGCACAAAAGCCTTCATGGCAAAGTAGGACAACTAACTTCCATTTAGTGATCTCAACAATTGCTAAACTAGATAATTTTTTTTTCATAAATACTAAAAAAGATTAAGAAAAAATAAAAGAGATAAACCTATTTTACCTTACTTATTTCTTTCTTTTTTATGCGTTTATGAAAAGAATTATCCAATAAAACTTGTGTTCTTTGGTATCCATAACTAGCAAACTTCAAGAACTCACAACCTGACCAACTATTACAGTAATATCGTCAAGCTTTCCACCTGTTAGAAAAAAAAAAAAAAAAAGATCAGTCAGCTATCTGTAAGGAAAAAAAAAACAAGATGTTTAAGAATATTTTATGACATACCAGTAAGCTTCATTCCAAGAATCTGCTTCCATAAGGGGGGCTTAAAACCCTGGAAAATTGTTAAGGAAACAAAGACAAAAATAGATAGTTACTGCATCTATTGTCAACTATTATCCTGGTTAGTGGTTGCAAGTCTTTTCAAGAATGAGAAACTGATTTCCGTAACAAGAAGTCATTTTCTAAAATGAATCAAATGATAGAAAAATTATAAAAAACTATTGATTGCTAAGCAAAGGAAATCTAATTATAATCTTTTTCTTACCCTGGACCTGGCTTCCAACGAATAGGGAGAATCAAAATTTGAATCCAATGCATGACTGCTTGCCAAGTTAGCTAATGACTTTGCTAACAAAAAATAAATTTCAAATTATTGAAACTCACATGATCATCAAAATTCCTCAAGCTGGCTAATCAAGAATTTATACCAGTCTCTGCAACATCTTTGTATCTAACAACTGTTTGAACAATTTCATGATCAAAAACATTGTCAAAAAGGCCATCGGATCCCATGACAATTGTGTCTCCTTCCATCAACTCTACATTGCATACCTGTTTTCCTGCAGAGGTTAGTAAAAGAAAAATATAACAGAAGAACCACGTTTATCTCAACTGGAAAATAACCCCTTTGGAAAGTGATGTATTAAATTCTGACTCAATAAAGGTAACACATATATTGCCCCAAGCACAAATCCTGGAGAGAATACACACGTGTGGACAATAATAAAGTAGTCTCTCTGCCCCCCAAAACGAACAGTTTGACTGACATGTGAGCTCAAAACACAATCATAACAATACAAATATAGTTCTTTAGTACAGGATTATTCTAGGAGGTACTTGTATTAACTATTTAAGACTTGTTTATTTTGAAGTTGAGTAGAGCTGATTTTGATAGAATTTACTTTGAATTGTTTAACAGAATTGCAATGCGTGTCTAAATTAGTCTCAGCCATAAATTTAAGTGACAAAAATTTGTATTAGAAAGAACAAGAATTGATTTTTCAATGCCAAAACAAAAAGGGACTCAGTTATTAGTCTTGCTTCTTCTACCCCTCTCCCTGTTAGACCATGTGGGAAATGGGGGTTAGCTTTTTTCTTTTTCTTTTTCTTTTTTTTTTCTATAAGGGGAGTTAGTTAAGACAGTATAGATGATGATTTAGACCTCCTCTCTCCCTTCACTGGGGAAAGTTCAGGATCAGAAAGAAGCAAAGGTATGACATGGACTGAGCAATTTGTTATAGAAAATAACATCAAAATCTTGCATAGTTTGAAGAGTCAAAACAAATAGAGGGGAAGGGGAAAAGAAGATAAAACAATAGTACTAGCAATGATTGTTAAATGGTACCGCTGCATCAAGGTATGTTTGGCCAACCCTCTCAGAGCTTAGTTGGAATGGACAGTCAAAGTAGTGCTCTTGGGGAGAAGTGGAAAACACTACGTGGCCTGAAAAAAGCACATAACCAAAATCAGGTTCTCAACATTATAGAAGGAATTAAGTACCCTGAAGAAAGACAAGTCCGAATTGATTGAGCATCTTTTAGAAAACATTATGATCAGATGAAATATTGCACGTCTTATTACCATTACGGATGAGTCTTAATCCACAATCCCCAACATTAGCAATCCTCAGAGTCCCATTCTTCTCCAGCATAGCAACGATGCTTCTTAGACAAAAGTACAGATGAGGCAATTAATGGAAGAAACATCTAACATGAAAGTCAATGTTTGATTATTTTTCTCCAAATTGGCAATATAGGATAAACTTACACGGTAGCCGAGCCTGTGGAGGAAGTAGCAGCATGTGCTTTCCTTATAAGAATTTGAGGATCATAGTTCACCTGTTAAATCCATAAATATTCAACATGTGTTGTGTTCTTAGAAAACAGCATTACATGCACAGAAGCATTGTTATTGATATGTATATGCTACTGAAAATGGTACGAAAAGCATTAAATTCACAATTGAAATGTACTGAGAACCAAAATAATTCTAATTTAGCAAATTCCTCATCAGAAAGTGTGTTTAGCCATGTTACCTCCTCGTCTCCAACAAAATTGGAAGCATTAGCAAGCAATTCACGAGGGAACAAAGAAGGATCAACGTCCTCTTCAGCCCAACTGCGACACATAACAGAAAGTACCATCTAAGACAAGTTTTGCCTTTTCACAAAAAGGAATATCTCAATAAGAAGAAACACAACACCAATTATACTAACAAATAATTATGAAAATTAAAGCTTTTATATTCCGGTGGTTCTTTCTTTTTAGTTTTCGATTCTTCCACTGTGCAAGAATGAGATACTAGGAAAGTAGCATACCCAGAGACCCCATCGGCAACAGCAATAACTCCCCCATTATAGTTGCTAACAAAAAAAGCATCTTCCCCACCTGTGCTAACCTTTAGCAACAAAGACCAGTACGTGGTTACCAAAGAGAACATGTGTTATGTGTGTGTACAATGATGTTATTATTATTCATAAATAACAAAGCATGAAAATGGCTTGATATGCAAGGGTTTTAGTTCAGCTGGATTGCTGTTTGCTACAACCTTTTTTGGATGTGGAATGAGGCAAGTCCCGACACAAAATGATACTTCTGACCTGAAATCTCAGCAAAAAACATGTTTAAGAAAGGTTCAAAAACGCATCAAGAATCAGAAAATGAAGAGCAGCTCACCGAATTAAAGGGTTAAGTTCTGAAGAAGAGGGGGAGGAGGAGAAGACCACTCTTTTCCTCCTCTTAGCAGTTTCATCAATAGCAGATAGGGAATGAATGAGTGGTTGAGATTGAGAATGAGAAATCATTGCAGCCCTCAACATGGGAATTGCCATTGTTTCCCGCTTCCTCAACACTCTCTCTCCTTCACACACTGCCATGAAAATCGAAGTTTATCGATATTTTCATTTTGCCAACAAGAATTATATGACTATATGTAATTTATTACAGCCAACACCTCAACAAGCACCAGTGGTCTAGTGGTAGAATAGTACCCTGCCACGGTACAGACCCGGGTTCGATTCCCGGCTGGTGCAAAGTATTTTTTTTGTTTTCCAAAATTTTTTTTTTTTTGTGTATTTTTTTTTTTTTGAAATTTTCGAAATTTTATTACTTCTTTCTTCACGTTCTTCACTGCTTTGTTCTCTATCTTCACCCTCCTCACTTTCAAGTCGCAGAAATGAACGGTGGAGCCATTGATTTTATCGAAGGTAAATAATCCATTCATTGTTTTTTTTTTCTCAAAAAAATAATTCAGCTGCTTTCTTGAATTCGTAGAAAACGGAAATGGAAGCGACTCGGACGTTAATTCCGATGACGCGCCGGAATACTACCAGCCGATCTCCGCCGTGGACGACGACGAGAGCTCCAACGGCAGTGAATTTAGGCAGTTGCCGAACGGATTCTTCGTGCACGGCGTGACGGAGAATGGGATCTCGTCTCTGGATCTGAACGACGTCGTAGAGAAGAGCAGCAGCGACGAAGACGAGGAAGAGGAGGAGAGGAGCACAGAGGAGGACGATAGGACGATGATGGAAGACGAGAACCGCCGGAATGCACCGCTCACGGAGGAGAATGCGACGAGAGTGATGGAGGCGATGCGCCGAGTGTCCTTCGCCGGAGTGGTTCCGGATTGGGCGGCTCGAGATCCCGATGATCGCTGGATTGATCAGCTTCGCAGATTGAGACGATCGCCGAACACTTAAAACACAATTAGATACTCAGATTCGCGCCATTTTCATTTCATTGTTCAGAATTTGTCATCATTTTGTTTTTGTTCCTCGTTGTTCTTGTTACACACATCCTAAATGTGCTTTGAATGAAGATTTAGCATAATTGCATTCGAATTCGAAATAATAAATTCTGTCTGAAAATTTAGATCTTAACAAATTTTTGTATTTTCTAGTTAGAATTAACTCTTCAACTTTTTCAAACATCTTCCAATTTAGTGTATGTATAAAGTATTGGTTTCGTAATACTGTTCTCGGGAAGCCTTACACAATATACTATTACGCGTAAAGGACTTAAAAGCTATATATGGCACACATAGTTATAAAACTTAATTAACTCGAGATAAGTTTTATGGTATTACAAGAAATGAATGTTTCTAAAGCCGGTACAATCACTTTATCTAACTAGTTCAGAATAATGTCAATTCGTGAATTATAATTTAACTTCAAAACTTCAAACGTGACTGTAGCTGCTCCTTGGTAAGAGTTATGATCCATGTAATCAATCTCTTAGATCCAGCTCACGCACATTTTCTCTGGTAAAAAATGTTATATATTAGTTTTGATCATTGAAAGCAGAAGGAGCAAGGTCCTATTGCCTTTTTAAGCACCAATATTTTCAATATCCGCGCCTTTGTCCATTCTTTTGACAATTCCAGCAATAACCTGAAATGAGTTCCGTAAAACAATTAACAGTATTCAGATCTATAGAACTTCCAATGCCAACAAGCAGTTCCACAATGTTGTTACCATACTAATATCATAGTACCTTTCCGGGTCCCAGTTCATAGCTTTTCTTCAGACCCTTGGTTAGAAGGGTCTTCACTGTTGTTTCCCACTGAACCGGTGACGTAACCTGCCAATTGCATTACAGATTCAGTTATTTCCCATTCATGTCTACATGATGGACAAACAAGTTTCACTGGTACCTGACGTGCCAATGTCTTCTTTATTGTGTCAGGATCTGTATGCGGCTGGGCATTCACATTGGAGATGACTGGTATTCTTGGGATTCTGATTTCTGTTTTTGCCAGTGCTGCTTCCAATCTTGAGACAGCTGGTTCCATAAAACTAGTATGGAAAGCACCAGCAACAGCTAGGCGAACCTGCCAGGAAGGCACCAAGGCATTAGTTCTTGAGGAAAGGCGGCACTGGAAAGAAAAATATTAGGCCCAATGTCTTACTATCATCCGAGCCTTGAAAGACTTTGCCTTGGCTTCCACCGCTTCTATTCCTTTTAATCCTCCAGAGACAGCATAGTTTCCCTACCAAAACAACTAATGGTTAATAAATCTAGAAAAGGACTTTTGCGTAAGCTGTAAACAGGTAGACTCTCAGGAACCTTACTGGGCACAGGTAATTGGCAATCTGAACCTTCTCAGCTTCAGAAACTTCCTGATTGGCCGCATCACACAATTGCTGGACCTTCTCCGAGTCCAGTCCTATCACACTAGCCATAGCACTTTTAGCAGCATCAGCAGCATCCTGGAAAAAGAAGAAAAGGTTTGCCCAAGATATACAAATTATAATGCAGACAAGTCGAAGTGACATAAGAAGCTAGACCAGCTACCAGATATAGCTTACCTGCATGGCCTCACCCCTCAGTTTGACCAATTTAAGTCCATCTTCAAAGCTTAAAAATTAAATAAAATATATGGGGTCAATAGCATGTCAATTTTGAGAAAGTTGAACCTTAAATAAAACCACTCAAAGGACATTTTAGTCACACGACTCATGTTCAAAACTACAGGGGTTAGATAATATTCATTTTCTCATAGGCTGCAAACTGACGAAGAAGCTTATAGGTGGATACTTTTCCCATTGGCTACAAACAGTAATTTCATTGCAAGATACTGATGACATTTGAAGCAAACAGCAAACCTCGAGTCAATCATTCACATTCAGAAAACCCATGGTTGGGTCACTAGCACACACCATCCAATTGGTTTCTTTATTTCCCACTGCCAGCCTCAAAGTAAAGTTTTCTTCAATGCCCAAAAGTGAACAGGCATACATGGCACAATTACTCATGATGCTTTTATTTTCTGAAAATTTCTTGATAAATAGTAATTACTTTCCGTAACTCACCTGAAAGACCCAGCAAATGCCAGAGCAGTGTATTCTCCCAGACTTAAACCACATGTAACATCCACCGAGTCAATAATCTGCTGACCTCCTTCACGTGCACGAAGTAGCTCTATAGCAGCAAGACTTGTGACATAAATTGCAGGCTGAAACATAGAATCAGATGGTCAACATCGCATCTATGGCAATCTTTAATAAAAATAGAAATTTTATCAGGAACAGAATTATGAATTGATGCTGGTTTGGTATAGTAATCAGAAAATAAATTTATAGCCAATACAGCTATTTACTTGAAAAATAATCTTGATTACAGAGAAGGAGATCTAAAACCAAGGTGAAGAGGGAACTGGATGCAGAAGAACAAGCAAAGTGGCCCAGGTGGGATTTGACTCCCACGATCAAGGACTTCGAGACTGGCCTAGTGCCACTCTGAAACATAAAGCTACGGGCACAAATTTACTGAAAATTTTGAACTTGATTCTGAAGTGATCCACCAGAAATATTTTCCCTTCAACTTCCAACCATTAAACTGAAATTACCTAGACCAGTTATTTAGCATATAAGTCTACTCACCAAAGTTCTAATATGATAGAATCATCTTCAGATTTTAAAATATTTATACTTATTAGATTAACCGTTGAACACTTCACAAACAGGATGAAAATTTCCAGCACACTGTTTTTATATGTCATTTACGCACATAAAACATATGCAGGCTTTTTTTATTTTTAAGAAATAGTAGTCCAAAGATTCTTTCCTAACTGAAGGCAGAGTGTCTTCACCAATAAATAATTAGTACACAATATAAATTACATCTTTTTCTGAGTTAAATGAAAATTCACTACAACATTATTCAACTATTTGTAATATTCGCTACTAACCATGAGAGGGGGCAGGGGAATGGAACGCAATTACTATACCATTGTCTGGATACTCTATACTAGAACAGAGGAAAATTAAATTGTTTGTGAAGTGAATGGCACAACAACGAAGTCAATAAATAAGGAAATTAATAATCGTTTCATCCTCTGCCTCCCAAATCGAGGGATTGAAATGAATGATATGAAATAGATTCCACTTTATCAGGTTCCAATAAAATCGATTCCATTATATACTAATAAGCAATCTAAACAATGGAAAGAAACTAACATCATTCTACACTATTTCCCTCTGTTCTGTCACTCCAAACACAGCCTAGATAGCCAGTTTATACTGCACACATAGCAGTTTAACAAAGAGATTGAAGTCCATACCTGGCTAATAACAGTCGAATCTAGCTTTTCTTTTGGCCCGTTGATGCATATATCAAGAAGATCAAACCTGAATGCAGAATGCACACCAAATGAATGACAAAACGCAATAAAAAAAAAGAGTATTTAATTTACGAGTTAAAGTTGTAAGTACCCCAATATGTCATTTGCCTTGCTGAACAAAAGCGCAGCAGCAGGCACATTCTGGGCCTCCTTCCCCATTCCAACAGCTTGAGCACCCTGAAATGACAGAAACATTACATCCAACCGTTTTTTGAGAATAATTGGGGAATTGGAAACGACGGCGTCGTTTCGAGGAAGTGTACCTGACCGGGGAAGAGGAAAGCATTGGAGGGTTTGTAATCGGCGAAGAGAGTTTGGTGAACGGACGGCTGAGATCCGGTGGAGACGCTCATGGAAACCCTAGATCGAGGGAGGGTGACTCTTCCGTTAGAGGAAGGGGCGAGGAAGGGAGCGGAAGGAATAAAGAGAGAAGACGACATTGCAGAGAGCAAAGTAGAAGAAGTGTGGCGAAGGAAGAGGGAATGAGAATGAAAATGGTGAATCAGAGCTTGCATATAATATGAATATAAATAGTTTTTGAAGGCGGAAATTACAAGAGGAACGTTGGTCTTGCTGTTCAAATTGCGCAACTACTTCACTACCACCTTCTTCATCCTCAATATCATCACAATCCTCACGCATCAAACAAACAAAATTAATTAAGTAATTAATTACTTAATTAATTTGTTAATACAACGATTTTCACTTCATAAATAAATTATAAATTAAATTTATTTACTTATTTATTTATTTATATTACTCCTCATATATGTCTCTTCAGTTTGTTAAAATTTGTCTGAAACTGTTGGTCATTTAGTGTGTACTAACAGAAAAATATTTTTAATTGTCTTTTTGTAGGTCACTCTACAAGTTAAAGTATTAATTCTAATTATATTTTAGAACTTTAAAGAAGTTAAAAACCCTAATTAGAAAACATGTTTATAATTACATGATAACTCTTTTAATTAAATTATAGTTATTACATACAATTATTTTATCATTATCAATCATAACTACATTCTAGCTCTTGTAGTAAAATATAGTTATTAAATATGATTTTGTCACTGTGATTTACATATATGGCTTCTTGCTCTGTCTCCCTAGGGTTGTGTGACTACCCTTTCTTCTTCAACTTGGATGATCTTTGGTAGGTTGGACATTTAAGGTTCTAGAGGAGGGATTTGATAAAGTAGGTTTTTGTACACTGTTGTTTTCAGAAAATTTTCAAAGGTTTTTAGGTAGATAGGTAGCAGTTAGATTCATATAACTTAACCATTTTCCAGTTGTCTTCTGCATTGTAATTATATGGAGCCACAAACTCCATATATTATGAAATATTCAAATTCATTTTTTTACCGTGAAGGACATTCAATGGTTGTTAATTGTTTGCTAGGGATTAATTCATCCTAAATATACCATTTTTCTAATAAGAAAAAACTTTGAAAAGAATTCAATTAATATTCTCTATACCTTGTGGAAACATCAATTTCACCAACACTGGAATAGGGATAAATTTGACTATCCTCCCCATTCAAAATAGGAAGATCTGATCCATGAATCCAATAAGTTGATGGAATATATAATCTAAAAAATTTCAGTGAATATCGAAATTTAGAAAATACTAATATAAATTATATCATGAGATTTCAATTTATAGGAGTACAAACATAAAAGAAAAAATAGTATCAACTAATTAACATTTAACTTATGTTGTATTTTATAGTTTAATTATATTGAGAGAGGGCAAATAAACCTCTCTCAATTTCTTCTAATATTGTATGAAGTTGTGCTGGTGTTGACGAGAAATTGTAACATTGACTATATAAGTACGGATACTTATAGTATTTGGTTTTTTTAATTGAATACCGAGACGAAAATATATATATATATATATATATATATTTACTTCATATTTATGTTTTCATATTCATTTTTATTTTCATATTTTTTATTTTAAATTATTAAAACATCTATATTATATTAAATATAAAACTCACTCAAGGTCCAAACAAATAAAAGAAGTGTTTTAGATATAAAAATTTGATAAAATATATAAGAAATTTAAAAAATGTGATGGAAAAATAAATTATGATAAATTTTATGAAAGAAAAATAATTAAGTGGTAAGATGTATAATTAATTATTTTATAATTAGTTATAAAATATGCTTGGACTTTTATAAAAATTTCAGGAATTTTGAATTCTTGTTTGTGGATTTTTTGCAAGAATTTTTGTAAGGTTCTGAATTTTTTCAAATTCATTTCTTTTATAGAAGTGGGAGGTGTGACAATTTTTTCTTTATAGGTGTTGTGCTGGGGAGTATATTGGACTCCTATTTGTATTGGGATTGGCTCTGGATTGAGGGCCCTTTTTATTGTCTCAGGATTGATAGTATCTAATTCTAAAGCCTTTTGGGCTTCTTCTTTAGTATAAAATCCTTTGAACCTTGGATTTTTAATTCCTTCCTTGGCGGTGCATAGGTCGGCAAAGTTTTCGAAAACTCCTTTATGGGGTCCTGTCAACAGAGTAAAATAAGTCTAGCCTTTACCCGAAGGAGAGGCTTTTGTAAGGAGGGGAACTCCTTGATTGTCTGCATTGCAGAAATTGTAAAGGGCACAAATGATACCCCTTTTTATTGTTACCACAAAATTTTCATTATGGTCAGTGGTTTTTGGAATATTCCATATGTGGTCCACTAACACATTGAACTTATCGTCTTGTCTTCTATAACGATATAAACTTGTCCTATCAGTGGATAGCCAGTTTAAGTTATATATTTGTCTAGGATTTAATGAATTAATCCTATCGTTTGTACTAACATCAATATTGTTATTGATATCTACAATTTCTTCTAGTTGTCTAGAGTTTTGATTTGTTCTCCTGAGTAACTTATCAAGGAAACTTGGATTTTGATTTATTGTTTCTGATCGTTGGGTGTGTCCAGAAATGGTTTGTGAAGTCCCTGTAAAAGGAACAGTAGTGGTTTGAGTTGTTCTCATTTCTTAGGCCTGGGTTTGGCTAAAATAAATTTGTTTTTAGGAGTGCTAGAATTTACGGATCCTAAATTCAATTTATTTAGTTGTTTGGAAATCTTTTCTAGATCTTTATCAATGATTAACTTTGTCAACAAATTTTCTAATCTTTCGTTAGATTGTTTTAATTTGTTTATCTCGATAGTAATATTATCAAAAAGTTTATAAGGCTCTTCTAATCTTTCTTTAAGAGCTTTTATTTCTTTTATAATATAGTTTTGTGTTGCAGATAAATATAAAAGCCCTATTACAATTGAAAGTAATAGAACCCAGTACTAGTCCACATAGAAGCCCAGCTTTTATTGTAAATAAACACAGTGAACAAAAGAGAGGAAAAACCAGAATGGTTTACAACTATAAAAGACTTAATGATAATACTCAAATAGATGGATACACAATACCATCAAAAGACGTATTGATAAACAGAATTCAGAAAGCCAAATGGTTTTCAAAATTCGATCTAAAATCAGGATTCCACCAAGTCAAAATGGACCCAGAATCAATAAAATGGACAGCATTTTCTTGTTCAGAAGGATTATTCGAATGGAAAGTCATGCCATTCGGATTAAAAAATGCTCCACAAATTTTCCAAAGAAAAATGGATAATATTTTTGGAGAATACAAAAGCTTTACTTGTACATACATTGATGATGTACTAGTATTCTCTAAAACAAAAGAAGAACACTACCTTCATCTGAAACAAATACTACATGTATTTGAAAAATATGGTTTAATAATTTCTAAATCCAAAATAGAAATTAGTAAAAACCATATATCTTTTCTCGGTACCGAAATTGGAAACGGAAAAATAAAATTACAACCGCATATTGCACAAAAAATAATTGATTTTCCGGATAAAATGGAAGATATCAAAACTTTAAGGTCTTTTCTAGGATTATTGAATTATGCCAGAAATTACATAAAAGACTTAGGAAAATATACTTCTCCTTTGTTTAATAAAACTTCTTTGACAGGACAAAGGAAATTCAATACGGAAGATATAAAACTAGTTAAAAAAATTAAAGAACTAGTTAAAAATCTCCCAGAATTATCATTACCATTAGATTCTGACTACCTAGTCATAGAATGTGATGGATGTGAATTAGGATGGGGAGCCATCTTAAAGAAAAAGAAAAACAAATATATAAATATATCTGAAGAAGAAATCTGCAGATACGCTTCTGGAAAATACCAAGTGAATCCTCAGGTTTATTCCACTTCAACCGACTTTGAGGTAAATGCGGTAATAAATGCTATCAAAAGCTTTAAGTTATTTCTAATAAACAAAACTGAAATAACCATAAGAACTGATTGTGAAGCCATAGTAGCTTACGCTAACTCACAATTACACAGTGACAAAAAACCTCATAAAAGATGGATACTATTTAAAGAACTAGTCTATCATGATGGTATAAAGGCCACCTTTGAACATATAAAGGGAACAAAGAATGTTGCTGCTGATATTCTGTCTCGTTTTGCAGGTAGCAATGAAACCCACAAAGGTGAACTACACAGGGATTAAAGAGAAAATGAAGTTTGGGAACCAAGAGCTTCCCATTCTTACAAATCACTACCATTATTATGGTAGAGAACAAATGAACGATAAGTTTAATGTGTTAGTGGACCACATATGGAATATTCCAAAAACCACTGACCATAATGAAAATTTTGTGGTAACAATAAAAAGGGTATCATTTGTGCCCTTTACAATTTCTGCAATGCAGACAATCAAGGAGTTCTCCTCCTTACAAAAGCCTCTCCTTCGGGTAAAGGCTATACTTATTTTACTCGGTTGACAGGACCCCATAAAGGAGTTTTCGAAAACTTTGCCGACCTATGCACCGCCAAGGAAGGAATTAAAAATCCAAGGTTCAAAGGATTTTATACTAAAGAAGAAACCCAAAAGGCTTTAGAATTAGATACTATCAATCCTGAGACAATAAAAAGGGCCCTCAATCCAGAGCCAATCCCAATACAAATAGGAGTCCAATATACTCCCCAGCCCAACACCTATAAAGAAAAAATTGTCACACCTCCCACTTCTATAAAAGAAATGAATTTGAAAAAATTCAGAACCTTACAAAAATTCTTGCAAAAAATCCACAAACAAGAATTCAAAGTTCCTGGAATTTTTATAAAAGTCCAAGCATATTTCAACTCCAAAAATATCTGCTGTAAAACAGACGAACTTTGCAATAAAATCCTTAATGGAAATTGTCCATGCAAAGTTAAATTTCTATTTAGAAAGGCAGCATTAGATCTAGATATCTATAAACCAGTGGAGTATGAAGACCTTGCAATAAGTCCAAAATTACTCCTTTCTTATGGATTGCTAGACTCAGCGCTTGTTCCTCCATCAAGAAAGTTTGATCAATTCAGCTCATCTGAAAATGAAGCTATAAATTATCTTCAAGCAGTAATGATGAACCATATAGCACTGAAGATCGTCTCATGTCCTCCTAGACTAGGCGAACAAAATGACCAGGCTACCCACGTGATAAAAATACTCTTTGAAGACCATGTGGACTATCCAGTTTTGTATAACGAAGAATATGAATCATGGATAATCCTTGGTAACTTAGATTACCAATACAACCTATTCAGGGCTCCGGTAATGGGTAATGAATGGTTCTTCACTGAACAAGATGAAGAAAATTTTAATCTGATCAAAGAAACTTCGTCTACAAAGATGTTCCTCCCATCAGAAAATGGAAAGTTGTTTTTGCCATTTCCGCAGGAATCCAACAACAAACTTGTCCAGCATTTCCAAAAGGAAAGAAGGAGCCAACAAATATATGAGTCTGGAGGATGTTTTGGACAAAACCCTCCATCCCAGAACTTTTCTCTATCAGAAACTTCAGAAAATTTAGACAATGGAGAAACCCTAGAAGAAGTCTCTGTGACGAGATAAAGATAAAGATAAAGATAAAATTCTTTCTTCACTTACTACTTTGGTTACCGTGTTAATGGACCACACTGGGTCTACACGATAACAAAGAAAAGCTGAAAGAATCTTATGCTTTATAAAAGAAGACACGAGAACCTGTCATTCACTGTCTGCCACGTGCTTCTGTAATAATTATCTTTCCCTGTAGTAAGTTTGTCTGTATTTAGTTTCTGAATCTATAAAAGGAGAGCCTCTCCTCACTTGTAAGTGTGCAAGAAAATATATACATAAGAGTTTGCAAGTTTGCTCTGGCTTCTCTCTAAATCTCTTTCAATATTTTCACTTTCTCTCTCATTTCCATATATGCGCTGTAAGTCATCTCTAACCATGTCTGGCTAAATTTCTATATGTCATGATAGATGCCTGAGTAGTTTTGCATAACATATGCGAATATAATTTAAACTTTGTAATTTTATGTTAAGATTAAAACCAGAAAAACAGATTATTCTCTAAAACTGTTGTTGAGGTAGGTGAATTGACTAAGTCAGGCCAAAGTAAGACCCTAAGGTTGGGCAGCCGTAAGTCCTGAAGTGTCTTCTTAATATCCTAAAGACAAAGTTTTAGAAAATCTTCATATTTTTTTTTTTGATTTTAAAGTTATCATAAAATTATTAAGTTATTATATTCTAAACTATGTTATGGAAAACAACTCATAGTGTATTCTATCATGGCATGTTCCCAGATTATTTCTTAAGATCCCATTTAATTACGCTTCCCTTATTTCTATTACATATCTTCTTTTTCTCTGATATCATTGTAGTATTAAAATTATAAGATCCTAACTAGGAGGCTCTGCCACCTTTTCTGGATTCTATAAGTTTAATACTATTATTTTTAATTTTACTATCTCTATATCTGTCTATTATTTCCCCTTTTAAATCATACTGATAATCTGGGGAAGATTACGCTTCATGATAGATAACTTCAGAGAAAATGAAAAATTGTGATTTATTCCTCACTTTGTAAATCACAACTCATATCTATTCCTCACTCTGTAACTTCTTAGATAACTTACAAGATTTTAATAATCTTTATCAACAAATTGTGATTTATTCTAATCTTTGAACTAAGTTTGATATTCTGCTTAATGTCAGACTATCTACAATTTTTTCTTCCTTTTGTTCAGGAAAATTAATTTTGTAATTTGTCTTTAGACAATTTTTACAAAAATTTTTATAACATAAAAAGCAATGAGCTCTGTTCTTTTTATGTAGATACCTATGGCAGTTACTGCAAGGTATATGTTCTGGTCCTCCAAAATATTGTAACTCATGGTTACAAGATTCAGGACTTATTGTAAGATTCATCAGGCCATAACCTAATTCGTCTAGAATTTCACCATATTTATTATATTTATCGTTTACTTTGTAGATGTTATCGAATTCATTGTTGGTGAACTCGTTTATTACTCTGTAATCCTTCTGGTTATCTTCCTCTTCAGAAGTGTGATCTGACCAGCTTATTACTGAGTAAATTTCTGAGTCCGTAGATACTGACTCATCTATAGGAATTAGATTCATCCTACAGCTTTTTATTAATTCTGCTTCCCTGGTGAATAGATTAGCTTTATTGGGACAATCTCTAGAGTAGTGGCTTGTTTGTTTACAAGCATAACACTCTAAAGGTTTTGTGTAGTTCTTGTCATTTCTGACTTTTCTTACATGTTTTTCTTTATTCAGGGTAGGTTTTCTGGCGTTAGAACTTCTAACCGAATATCTCCTAGTTTGTTGCCTTTTCTTAGGAGGTGGTTTATTTTGCGGTTTTCTTCTTCTGACCTGTTTATTATACTGTTGGGGTGTATAAATTTGTTTACAGATGTCGGCATCTGCTAATTTTAGCTGTTTATTAATAGCTATATTTGTACAGGTATCCTCCATTACTTTCATAATGTGTTGGATTCTCACTGTTAAATTGTTCATTGCTGGTTCTATTAACTCATCATTCCAGCTATCTCTTATTTTTTGTCCTAATTTTCCTGGGAGTTTTAGGAACAATTTTTCACCTAATGTCTTATCTAAGAATCCACC
>Ga0209700_100434_pt1 | contig 76941 bp, 43 predicted proteins | sample SiratroredBW_FD_187528 | JGI IMG/M metagenome (GOLD analysis project Ga0209700, IMG submission 187528) | Root nodule microbial communities of legume samples collected from California, USA - Siratro red BW (SPAdes) (version 2) | ecosystem: Host-associated > Plants > Roots > Nodule | place: USA... | reverse complement strand
TTTTTTTTTTTTTTTTTTTTTTTTTTTTTTTTTTTTTTTTTTTTTTTTTTTTTTTTTTTTGTGTTTGTGTCTTTGTATTTATTTTCTTATGAAAACTTTTCTTATAATTGGAGCACTCTATCTTTAAAATATTTTACTAGTTTTCGAAACTTACATCCGTTCTCTTTTATTTTGTAGTCTTCTTTTCCGTAAAATTCAACAAAACACTTTCGGTTTTCATAGCATTATATTTTTTGAAAAATTGGTAAGTTCATTTAAAATTCTTGCATTTCCAATTTTTTTTTAATGTAAACCCACTTTTTTTTTTCTGAAATATCTTTGAATTAAATTTCTGTATTGGAATTTGTTATGTTTTATAAATATTTCTTCTACATTTTTCAATCCATCCATACTGAAAATTTTAATTAGTCTAAACAAAAATATCTTACAACTGTTCTACTTTTTTTAAGATTAATAATTTCAGTATTTATTTTTCAAACAAAATTTTGTCTATTAAAGATTCTGTTAAATTAAAAAGAACAATATTGAATTCGATTTAGTTATACTTTTAATTCTTTTAGTAAAAATTTGGCTCCTCTATTGTTTTTCTCGCCAATTTAGTTTTTCCATCATTTTAATTATGTAAGTTTGATCTTTCGCTAATTTAACATTCAATATGTAATGAAATATTTTACGTGACACTTTTTATTAAATATGAAACGTCACACATCTACTTCCATCTCAACATTTTCATGAAATATTAATTGTCAAGTTAACCTAAACAACGTCAAATTAAAAAATAAACTAGATTTACACAATTAAAATAGCAAGAACAACAAATCACACGAAGTATAATGAGAAGAAGAAAAAAAAAAAGTGAGAAACAACCATGGTGGATAAAATCACAAGTAAAACTAAGTCTTAATTTAAAATACCACCAAATGAGTGTGTGAGAGAGTCATGCTTCTTCCACAATTTAGTGAAAAATCTTGTTCTAAGAAAAGAGTCTAGATACAAACACATATAAAACACAGGAAGAGTAGTTGAGATTTTTTTTTTTCTTTTCGAAGAATCACCCATTTGCTTTTACACTAAACCCTAAACATTTCAAACTATGAAATGGGGTTTTTGTGAGGAGACTTTTATTTGAGCATCTATCGTTTTCCTACATGCACATGACATTATACTTTTTGCATTTTTGGAGATTGCAAATTGAGTTAACACATTCATATCTTTTTGCACATTGGTTTACTTGTGAGATGGGCTATGGCTAGAGAAACACAAGGTCAAAAGTAGCGTATATTGTTGAATTGTGATATCATGCTTTGGGAGTGTGGGACCCATCATCATCATCTAGGGCAATCTCAATCTCAAGTGTGAACATGCATACTCAATGTCAAAGTCTTCCATGTTCATGCCTTCTTGGAAAAAGTTGTCCACTCCCAACAAGCACAACTTTTTAGCAAAAGGTTAAACCTAACCAATGCCACACTAATAAATGCCCCTAATGAGTCCAAGATTTTGAAGAAGAAGAAGAATAATGTTTTTTAATCACTTTGTTGTTAATGTAAAACATTCCTCCATTTCATCAATGACCATATTTAAGTGAGATTTTTGCTTATTTATAATGTCTGAATTTGACATTTTGTTCTACAGATTTTTCTTTTCAATTCTTTTAGGTTAACTATTTATGGGTTGACACTAATATAGTTTAGTTTGTTGATGTGGTTATTGTTTTAAAATTATTATGGAAATTATTAAACGTGATTTTTAGTAGCAATATAAATTTTTCATTAAAAACATTTTAAAAAATAATAGAACATTTTTTTTCTCAAAAGATATTGTTTAAAAATAGTTTCTTTTTCTCTTAAAGATACCATAAATTTGTATATATATACTCATGACATTTTTTGTCTATAATTAAAAATATTCTTCATATAAGAGAATCTTCTTTGAGATAACAATATTTTATACATGAGCTTTGAACTAGCAAATCAAACGTATACACTTGTTCCGATTTCCTCTTAATATATTATTACTATCATTACATTCTTGAATAAAATAAACATAAACCAACTACGCAAGTACATGAAGATCTTATCATCTAATAGATTTAGATCATTTGGAAATTTTTAAACTTGTATAGATTTAGATCATTTGGAAATTTTTAAACTTGTATATCATTATCTTCAATTAGTGGCCTTACCCCACTTTTCTTTTGTTATAGATACCTTGTGATTGAGTCTCACAAGATCCAAAACTTCAATATTCTAAAAATTAACCCTAATCTCACTACAAAATATTTCAACCTTTTACATGTGTGTAATACACGAATGGTTCTAAAAAATTATTTTTTCTGACACAAAACCAAGAAAATAATAGCTATTTATCTAAAAAAATAACATCTCAATATCATGATTGTTATTACGTCATTAATTAATTGTCTGACAACAAAGACCAAAGGTTTGACCGGTCAAATTTAGATTAAAACTGAAACAATTATAATTATTATTAATTTAGGGCGTTTGGCTTTACATTTTTAATATTATTATTAACCTAGCTGTATTCAAATTTAAATTGGTTAAACTCAAGCTTTGCGAACTAAAAAAGAGATTTTATAAAGCAATTATTCATATTAATCATCAACAAAATAACAATACCATGATAAAGAAAAAAAAATGTTTGATCTTGTTCATTGTATGTGGGAATCCCATGAATGAAAAAGGTTAAACGATGGTTGAGAAAGTGAAGGGAATAAGAAGATAAATTAAGAAAATTCCAAGTCTGCGTCTGTCATATACCATACCTGACACTGCCAAATCCAATCTCAAAAAATTCCAATCCCAAATCGTGTTCACACTGTAACCCTATTTTTCATTCCTACCTCATTCTTTTCTCACCTTATCAACTATAATAATTCACTTTTTATTTGTTGCCATTAATGTTGTTATTCACTAAACCCACATAAAAATACGTGTCATTCAATGATATATTTAATGATTTATCATGCAAAGAAAATAGAAAAATTAATAGGAGTGTTATATTTAAGAAAAACCCCACTCTCTCTAATATCTTTTTGGTTGACTTTATTCAAATTTCCAAAACTGACATGTTTTTGAAAATTTTTAAAAATTAAAATATTTTTTAACTTAAAAAATAATAAAAATGATTAATTCTGATATTTACTCGCTTACTTGCAATACTCTCTAATCGATCTGTCAATTAAAGAAATCGGCGCAAAACCGGAAAGTCCAAAGTTTCATTATACGCTTCATTTCCGCTAATCAATTAAACAATTAATTTATGCAAAAATAATTAATTAATTAATTAATTAAGAAGTTAAACAACACTCGTTTCTCTGGCATCTCTTCATTCTATAAGATTTCAATGTCCGCGTTCACACCACAACTTGTGTTCACACCTCACACAATTTATAGCTATATATAATAATTAATAATAATAATCAAAATTTCACACCAAACCAAACCCAAACTCAACACAATCCCAAGACTTGTGTTTGAGATTGTGTTTCTGTTCCTTCGAATCGAAAGCCTCTTTCTTTCTTTGATTCATTCATTGTTTCTCTGTTGGTGTTTTGTTTGCCTTTATGAAACTCCCAACAACGTTTGCAGACCCAGAATCCTTGTCTTACCTTTACACCTTGCTTCAATCTTCCTTTGATCAAATGAGCAATACCAACAGCAATAACAACGCCGTAAACAACAACCCCACTTCCACAACGGCCAGAAAGCGCCGCAGAAGAAACCAAGATGGTGACGATGATGATGATGGTGATGGTGGTGATGGTGGTGATGATGGGTCATCCAACAACAACGACCTTGGCGAGAGTAACAGCAGGAGGAGCAAGAAGAAGAAGGAGGAGCTGAAGGGTCTCCTCACCTCGATACTGTTGCTGGATGAGCAAGAGAAGATTGAGCAGCAGCAGAACAATAGGGTCTCTGAGGAGGAGAAGTTTTCGTTGGAAACGAATCACAAGAAGAAAACCAAGGCCATGCTTCATTATTACTCCAATTTGGATGAGCATTACAGCCACGTGGAGGAGTCTGAGAGGGTGAAGAGGAAGAAGTCACGAGGAATGGCACGTGCGGTGGCGGTGGCGGCGTGTGAGAGGGAGGGTTGTGAGGGTGGTGGGAGTGTTGAGGGGGCGAAATCTGGTGTGGGGGGTTCGCAGAGAAGGTTGTGGGTGAAGGATCGTTCGGGGGCGTGGTGGGATGAATGTAACAAAGAGGATTTTCCTGAGGAAGAGTTTAGGAAGGCTTTTAGGATGGGAAGGGAAACTTTTGATATGATATGTGAGGAGTTGAATTCTGCAATTGTGAAGGAGGATACCACTTTGAGGAATGCTATTCCTGTGAGGCAAAGGGTGGCTGTGTGTTTGTGGAGATTGGCCACTGGGGACCCTCTTAGGATTGTGTCTAAGAGGTTTGGATTGGGGATATCAACTTGCCATAAGTTGGTGCTTGAGGTTTGCACTGCAATTAAGACTGTGCTTATGCACAAGTACTTGAATTGGCCTGATGAGGGTGCATTGAGGAGGGTGAAGAGTGAGTTTGAGGCTGTTTCTGGGATTCCTAATGTGGTGGGGTCTATGTATACTTCTCATGTGCCTATCATAGCTCCTAAGATTAGTGTGGCTGCTTATTTCAACAAGAGGCATACCGAGAGGAATCAGAAGACTTCTTATAGTATTACGGTTCAGGGGGTGGTAGATCACAGAGGGGTGTTCACTGATGTGTGCATTGGTTGGCCGGGTTCAATGCCTGATGATCAGGTTTTGGAAAAAAGTGCTCTTTTTCAGAGGGCTAATGGGGGGCTTTTGAAGGGGGTTTGGATTGTGGGGAGTTCGGGGTACCCTTTGATGGATTGGGTTTTGGTGCCTTATAGTCAGCAGAATCTGACTTGGACTCAGCATGCTTTCAATGAGAAGATTGGGGAGGTTCAGAAGGTGGCTAGGGATGCTTTTGCCAGGTTGAAAGGGAGGTGGAGTTGTTTGCAGAAGAGGACTGAGGTGAAGCTGCAGGACTTGCCGGTTGTGCTAGGTGCTTGCTGTGTGCTGCATAACATATGTGAGTTGAAGGGGGAAAAGATGGATCCTGAATTGAAGATTGATTTGGTGGATGATGAGATGGTGCCTGAAGTTTCCTTGAGGTCAATGAGCTCCATGAAGGCTAGGGATGCAATTGCTCATAATCTTCTGCATCATGGTTTGGCTGGCACTTCTTTTCTTTAACTGAAAGGTTGTGTTTCATAAACTGATGTATACCGTTTTGCTGCTTGAGATCATGATTCTTTTCCTTGTTTATGACATGTTCAAGTCATTGGTCATTGTTTGTTGAAGGGACTTTGTATTTAAAAGATGTATAGGCCCTTTCAACATATATAATGTGATGATACTCTGCACAGGGTTAGATCCTGAATTTGTAACACAATTCCATACTTTAATTAAGAGATTGAATAATAAAATTAGAAACATTCTTTTGTAGCATTCCTTTTCTTCCATGGTTTCTGTTGGTTACTTGATATCATAGTCTTGTGCAATCATATACTTGACCAATGTTCTTTTTCTGCATACACAAAGTTTGTGGCTTCTCACACACAAGTTCCAAGAATTGGAAGCTAGCATGCTTAAAGCTCCAATCTAGTGAGGTCTCAAAAGGGTAGATGTGCACAACACTAAAATTAGAATCACACTCCTGAAGGAGCTTCTATCAGTCTAGTACATGTATTTCTTGTCTGTTAGCCACAAAAATACATTGGTGATGGACCTATACTAAAATTAGAATCATTCTAGAGTAGTTTTCCTATGTAATTAAACTCAACGCTGATCAGTTTTTGAAGGGCATGGTGACATAATTGACATTGATATGTAAGAAAAATGGTATAATGACATATGGTAGTTTTATCAAGTGGTTGATGCTGATGCTTAGTGACACTACTTCTGCATCATTCAATTTCAAATCATGATTAAAAATATATCTATATCATGAATCATGTTACCCTCACCCATTTTTGTTACCACAACACACCATATCTTACAATAGGGAGAGAGAAGAGTGTGATGCAATAGAGAGAAACAAAATGAACAAATAAAAAAATGTCATGAAAAGTGTGTGTGAATAGCATTATTTATTTCACAGGTCTTGGGAAGATTTGTTTAGTTTAAATTGTTGACCAGCAAGATTTATTTATTTTTCATAGTTCCTTTTCAACTGGGTACAGTAAGAAAGACTTTTATGGCAAATTCTTTTGACTCATAACGTTGAGATTTGCAAATTTCCGTGATTCTGTGCAGCTTGCTTTGAAAAATGGAGGGTTCTGTTTCCTCTTAGGTCAATAACTTGGCTCTCTTGAATAAATAACATCTGTTATATTACTTTCAACTCATCAACAAAATAATGGTATCTATCATTTGTCCAAGTCAATTACCAAATGGACCAATCAAATTCTGATATCAAGAAAAAAAAAATATTAAGAAGATTCGACACTAATTAACTATAAATAGGCCTATATACAAGACATGATATATTATCTTCAATTCAAAATTTGAAAAAATAAATTTATAATTTTTTTTATATTTTATTTAAATTATTATTTATTCTTATTCCTTATAGTTTAACTTGGACTTATTTCCAACAATACATTCATACTACTGTCATCTTCATAATTACGTGTTCATGTAACTTATTTAAATGATGGGAACATACTAAAATGGCTGTGAATTTCAGTATAAGCTCCTTTATGTGCATTTTTTTTTTCTCTTTTTATGACAACCAAACTGAACATTAAAGTCTCTCATGTATATTATTTCCCACTTTAAATGGGTTGGTGTTTTAACATTTCAAAAAAAAAAATTGTTGACAATGACTTGTTATTTTTTTTAAAAAATATTTAAATATTTATTTTAATTTACTTCTCTTTTTGATAATTTTTATCTGTTTATTAGGTAGGAAGTGAAAGAGGAATTATTAAAAGAGTAATTAATATTATTGCAACAAGAAATTGGAAAGAGTATGAAATAAAACACAATGTTGGAATACTTAATTAAGAAAGAGAATAAGAATATTCTAACAAAGTTGTTTCATTAACAAAATTATATATTGTTTTTCTTATTGGGTGTGGAACTCTGAAAATAGAGAGAATGACATTCTTTCTGTTTCTTATGTGTGATTCTATTTTTTTTTTTTTTTACACATATGAGAAATAAAAAAGTAAATAATAAAACAGTATAACAATTTTACAAAAATTAATATTCTTTCCTTAAAATCACTTGATCTTACTCCAATGGTTCTTACTAATATAACTCCTGATCTGTTTTGAAAATGGAAGAATAATTTTTTTATTTATGATTCTATAAAAAAAATAAATGATTATTACTAGACATTTTTTATCAATATGTTGGAAATTTTGGAATCACAGGATACTAGTTAGGCAATAAACTATAAACGAGAAAAAAATATGGTGCATGACTTAAATAAATGCATGATATAAAAAAAATTGGTTACAAGTTAGGTTTTTATATACAGAATGATATCTATATCCAGTGCAATGTTTAAGATCTTTGTAAAATTTTAGATAACAAATAAGCAGTGCTAAGAGTAGAAATAATAATGTATACTTATACAACAACTACAGTATACTATACTTATACAACAAGTACATAATACTATATTGAGATTGAAATTCAGACTGAGTGTGAACTTAACACTCATAACCTAAGTGTATTTGAGATTGAGGTATCCAAATCTTTTTAGTTATTGAGTATTAACAAAGATTATACATAATGAATGGTCATCATAGTTGCTCGAAAAAGATAACACGAGATAAAAACAACAAAGGACTCTATGTTCATCTTAATAATTAGATACAAATTCATATAAGAGATTATTATATATATTAGAATATGTTGTCAAAAAAACACTTGTTATGACATTACGAAAGGTTTAAAAAAGACTACCAAGCCCCATTTTTTATGAACAACGTAAAATGACTGCATTATGAAATTCCGAAAAGCAATGCATAGAAGGGTGTGAAAATGGTCAGAAATAATTAGAGAATTTAAATGACTCTCTTAATACTCCTAGCAACTATATATGTTTTGTTAAGTGAGGATTGCTTAATACACAACTATCTAGGATATTTTGAAAATGTCTATTTTTCTTTATTTGTATACTCTCTTAATATGTAGCCTTATATGATAGCTTAAATATATACCCTTATAGTTATTTTGGGTAAAAGATGCTTTTGTACTTCATATTATTTTCTTTTATAAAAAATATAATTTTTTTCATTTATGTATACTATGTAACTTATTATTCTTTTTAATATAAAACTGAGTTGAGAATAGAAAATGAAAAAAATAATATAAACTCACCCAATTAGTTTTCCTATTTCAATCCAATGAACATAAAGAAAGTGGGTAATGTTGAAAATACTAATCTAATATATATTAATCTAATAGGAGATAGTCTACATATATCTAGTAGCTAAATAAAATAAATATATCGTAACTATAAAAACAAATCAGTAAATCCACTTCAACTATGCATTAAAAAAAAAAACTAATTCACCACAAAAAACAAAAGAAAATGAAAATGGCAACTCCAAAAACAGCAAGTTTTGTTAGATCAATTGTAAACGATCAACCAATGAACTTTCCAAAGATAATTTTGCTTGTTTGATCAGATTTCAATGATGTTCCTTTGAAGCCTTACATGCACTTTTTTATTTGCTTGTTTAAGAAAAAAAAAATAACATTACTACTTCTCCAAGATGAAGCAAAAAATAACAATTATGTGTTTTAAAAAAAAAGTTATATCCAAACTAGCTCACTGTTAATTCAATCAAATAATTATTTTTTTCCTTCTTTCAGTGTAAAAAAATAGACGTTTTAAAGGTTTGAAATGGTAAATTGAACAAACTTTTTATTAGAGTTGAGAATGCCGAAAGAGTCATTTTAAGGTGAAATAATAAAATTTGCATTAAAATAAAATGAAAACATAATAAAATTTTCATTCCCTTGTTTTGAGCTGAAAAAATAAATTCCCTTGTTTTGAGATCTTATAAGAAAATGAAATAAAACCCTGGTCTTGTTTAAAAATAGAAGTGAATAATAGAATAAGATTAAATTATCCCATTTTTATTTGGTGTATATTCTACAAACTCAAATTAAATAGATTTTTATTAATTCTCATTATATTTCATCATGTCATATTTTTTTTTTAAATAACGTATTCTCACAATCGAATATCAGGACACTAATTTTCTTAAATGTATAGAGTTAAAGTGAATTTTATCATTCATAACAAAGTCTTATTTATTTGTACATTTGCGTCATCGCTTTTAAAAAAATATTTGAAGTTTTGTTTACAAAATTTATCGTTAAAACACATGACATAATACTGTTTAACAAACAAGACAAACAATATTGCTTGATTTTTTATATATGTGGTGAAGAAAAGACACTAATAAAAGAAATATCTATAAATTACAAGCATAAATTCTAAGGTTCCTGTCTTATAAATATTTATAGATGAATTTATCTAAACACCATTTATAATTACAATTAATTAAAGATTTAAGTTTAAATGAAAAATAGTGTAGAGCAGGTTTGTTATTGGTTAAATCACTTTAAGTTTTTAAATATATTTATAAATAATATGTTCATACAAGAAGTATTAAAAAAATAAAAATAAATAAAAACTTTGGTTGGACCACTCTCTATGACAATGGTGTTACGCCCTTTCTCGGACGGCTTCTTCCTCCAGAACCAAGCTTTCTTCCTGTACTTTCATAGACACAGCAAATTAATTATTATATCTTTAATAAAAAATTAAATAAATATATATTTTTAAACTTTTTATGTTTTAGATTATGTAATTTGATATACAAATTTTGTATAGTATAATTTATTTATATCAAATTGTATAATTTAATATATATATATATATATATATATATATATATAAAATTTTTATTTTATATTTTATATTTTTATATATATAAATTTTATATATATATATATATATATATATATATATAAAATTTTTATTTTAAATTTTACAATTTGATATATATAAATTTTATATATCTGATTATATAATTTATAATTAAAACATATATTTTAAATTATATAATTAATACATAAAATTTATATATTAAATTATATAATCTAGAATATATAAAATATATATATATATATATATATATATATATATATATATATATATATATATATATATATATCAAATTATACAATCTAATATATAAAATATATAAGATTATACAATCCTAGAAAAAAAATTATATATCAAATTTTACAATCTAATATATAAAAATTGTATACTAAACTATACGATGAAGGTATTTTTAGTATTTAAAAGAAAAAATATGAAATGCAGGTGAAGTCATGAAGGTCCCTTTCTCAACCAGAATCTTGGCAAACATAATTTGGGCCAATTACTCAATTGATATCTTACACTCCATTTTTTAACCTGCACTCCCCATTGGATGAAATGGGGTGCAGGCTTTATCTAAATATCTTATTCTATTAACTTATAACACAGAATCTTCTCTCTATAGGAAACATTCTATTGTAATAAAATATAATCATATCCAATGGAATAAGAAAATCTTATCTCATGTGCCAAATAATTAATTACATTATAATAGAATAATTATTCTATTATGTGATGTTTAGTATCTTAAGTCTAAGAAAATGAAAGACATAAAAAAACGAGTTAATGATAATGGTATTGGTAGAAGATATTTCATCCTTATAAAATTATAAAATATCTGTTTCTATATTTTCACTAGTGAAGGAATTAAAAAAATTAACACGTTTATAATTTTGAACGACCCATCTATAATATTATTAGTAATTAACCATTCATCAATGATTTTTTTCTTTTTTTAATTAAGATGCAAGAAGGGTTGAACATGTGTCAAAACTTGAGAAGTGATCTGAGCAACAGTGAAAAAATAAATAAAAAACTAATATTGTAAAAGAAAATGTATTAGACAGTGACATTTTTCAATTCAACTTATTTATTATTGTTTCACTCTCCCTTCTTCCTAAAGATATAGTGTAGGCACTAGAGACTGAATAAAGATATTTTAACACTATTATAGCAAAATTGCTCTCATCTTACACCTATTTTTATTAATAAAATATTATTTTTTAATAAAATAATATTATTTTTAGACGTCAAATGGGTGTAGATTGCTTTTAGCAGTGTCAAAATATTACTATTCTTATAAACCTCATGTCTTTTTAGTAGTTCACGTTGTATTTCTTTCATCTTTACTTTTTATAGAGATTCAATCTCTTTGTATTTTTTTCTCTTTATAAAATATTTCTTTTGAATAATGTTTGTAATATATAATTTGGGATGGTAATTGTAATATTTATTTGTTTTGGTTAGTATTGGAGTGATTCTTCCTGCACCTCCATGACGACTTCCTGCACCTCCATACTAATAACGATTTTACAAAAATATCCTTTTGATTTTTTTGAAAAACCCATTTTGCCTTTTTCATACCTTCATCATCTCCTTCTTCCATCCTTCTCCCATTTCACGCTCCAACAACTCTGCACCTCCGTACCTCCATACGCTGCACCTTCCAAATTTTTTCCATTGTTCTCTTTTTACATTGGAGAAAAGCTTGAGCACCACAAAAGTTCCACCATTGTATCTTCTATCTACCTCCATCAACCTCCATCCACTCTCCACGGGCACCACAAAGATTCCACCACATATCAAATTTTCAACAATACAATCAATTGGAGTAAAGGTAAGGTGTATTGTATGTTTAATTTCATATTGGAGTGAAAGTTTGAGAGTTTAATGGCGGACGACGACAGTGGAGGGCATTTTTCGCCGTTGAAAGTCGTCGTTGCGGGTTCTGTAACCCGCAATGCATTTGAATTTTCGAATCCATTGCGGGTTACAGAACCTGCAACATGTTTTTTTTCTGAAAAATGTTGTATTTTTTGGTTACTTTGGATTTTCAATTTTTTTTCCTTGTTTTAGAGCTATGGCAAGAACTAGAGGGGGTCGAGAAAGACCGAAAGCCTCTGTAAGGCGAGGAGACAGACATGATGAAGCTGCTGAGGCAGGGGGATTCCCAGGTGGCCCTTCTGATCGTTCTGTTTTGGTTAGTTACCCTAATCACATTGCGTTTAGACTATGGACTGGTGAGGTAAGATATTTACAATTTCCTCTACTGTGTTGGTGATTGGATTAAATTCAATTAGTTACATGAGTATTAGAAATATGAATTATATTGTTATTTGTTTTGTATAGGAACGGGGAGAACTGAGATTGGTCTCCCATGGAAGAAAATTTAATAAATTTGGGATTCCTTGCCCACAAGTTTATGCTATTGTAGAAAATTCTGGATTACTACCTCTTTGCAGAATTGCGTATGAAGTTCTTGACAAAGGCTTAATTACAACCTTTGTTGAGAGATGGTACCAAGATACAAACTCATTCCATCTGCCTGTTGGAGAAATGACGATCACATTAGACGATGTGTCGTCTATATTGCATCTTCCTATTGTGGGACAATTCCCAACATATGATGCTTTGAATCATAATGTTGCCAAGAATATGCTGATGGAATTATTAGGAACATCAGAGACTAATTCAAATGAAGAGTTAAGAAGAAATAAAGGTGCCCAAGTCAGACTAACTTGGTTGAGGGAGGTTTATAAGCAGTGCTGCATTGACCGGTCATGGGAGTGTGCTGCTAGAGCTTATTTACTACATCTGTTAGGGTGTACTATATTTGCAAATAAGAGTGCAACTTGGGTTTCTGTCTGTTATCTTGCATTGTTTAGAGACCTTGACATGTGTGGACAGTGGGCTTGGGGAGCAGCTGCTCTGACATTCATGTATAAGCAGTTAGGGGATGCATGTCTTAGTGAAACAAGACAGTTGGGAGGCTTTCTTACTATTGTTCAGGTATAATTTGACTCTTAATTTAATTATATGTTAGAACTTATATAAAGTTGTCAATTGAAAATAGTCATTGTTGATTTGTTTAAAATAATATAGGCATGGATTTACGAGCACATCCCGTGCATGGGAAGAAGGACTTTGAATTCTAGATACAATGAAAGTCTTCCACGGGCAGCTCGATATGTTGTCGAACGTCATGTTTCGAGCTTCCTTGAGGTCAGGGCTCATTTAGACCGGTTGACATATACTGATGTTGTGTGGACTCCATATCATTCTCACCGAGTAACTCGTCCATTTGAGACTATATCATTATTTCGAGGGCACATCCTTTACGGGTCCACTTGTGAGAAATATATGCTAGATCGTGTCTTGCGACAGTTTGGGTACGAGCAGAGAATTCCAGATGTTGTTCTGCCTTATGACGGTGCTGTTTTTGAGACCATTGACTATAGATGGTTACATTTTGCTGATCATTTGGTTAGCGGTCTTACTCCAGCATCCGAGCCACATGCATTCTCAGACGACTACATGGATTGGTTTATGCGTATCTCTCATCCATTTATTACTCCTGGTGCTGAGGATGAGGCGCCGCGTGTGCCATCTCGTCGTCGATCTCGTAGTCTAGCTGACATAGACCCTCCCCCTCCGTCAGATCAGGAAAGGAGTCCAATAAGTTATTTTTCTTGTCAATGTTATTGAATTCATTTTATATGATTAATTTTATTAATGTGTATTATTTTCATATTGCAGAGTTTATATAGACGTATTGTAAACGTTTTGCAAAGGATGATTGATTGTCGCGATGTGCGAGAAGGCACTAGTGCCTATGAAGGGACTTAAGAGGCACTGCAGTACGCCCGAGAAGGTTGTCGTGAGGGAACTGTGTACACACGTAGTAAGAAAGGAGGTTGTGGCAGAGGAGCAGGACGTAGTTGATATTACTATGTTATTATTTGTATTTTAGATGATAGTACTTACTATGTTATTATTTCTACCCAAAACTATGTTACTATTTGTACCGATTACTATGATATTGGTATGTTATTATTAATATTTCTTATCATATTGGTTACTATGTTATTTTAGATGATAGACAACAAATATAGTAAGCAAATGCTTTTACAATCATCAATCATCTCCAAGATTAATGTTCAAGTTATTAGGTTGTAACATGTTTGTAAAACGTTGCATACGACCAACGTAATATGATGACCACAATCTTGCCTCTGGATAACAATACTTCGACCAAAACATGTCTTCTGTAGGTAAAGGACTACCATCCCGTAATTTCAACTGAAAATAATTAACATTCATGTCAATATAACGATAAATATTAAACTTTTTGGCATTATTTTGATCATTATAATACGTACCTGCACAAAATGTGACCTATACACATGTCCTATACATATTATCCGATGTGAATGGATAAAACTCGGTGGTCTACTTCTTAATGGAAAAATGGTTATGTTCTGCTTCAGTGATAAGCAAACTAATACCACATTATATCTACTAGCAATGACATAACCCATGTCAGGAATCGTCATCCATTTCTGCACAGTAGCCTGCATGTTGAAAATGTACATATTACATTAATAATTACACATGACTTAAATAACAATACTTAATGATAAAGGTGCTTACAATTGTTGATCGTTCAAGTAGCAATGAATTCTTCAGTTCCTCAACTCGATCAAATCCGCCTAAAATGGCAGCATATTCATCATGCCAAGCACAAAGTTCTTTGAACAAATCCATACGAACCAATGACCATGATTCTTCACCCATACCCAACAATGCAGCAATAGATCGATATCCACAATTTCCATCTACTTTCACATCAACAACATCTTCGATAAATGGATGACAAATCGAATGAAATTGATCAAGCATTGGAACAACTTTCTGACTCAGTGTTAATTGTGATTTTCTCCTCAACCCCTTTTGTGAAGAGCAACTATCATCGATTGAATGAATTTTATCGACATGCTCAAAATAAGATGGGTTACGCTTTGTTGACCTCTCATGCATTTTTTTCTTTACGTGTTTGTGAGTCTTTTGTTTTGACTTTCTCTCTTGGCGGACACATTGATGTCATGTCAGGATAAGCAATTTCACGAAGTTTGTTCTTGATTGTAAGTTTTCCTCCAATATCAACCTCTTTAAATCGTTTAGCAATATCATCAAATTCTTGTTCATATGACAACTCAGAAGATGATTGACCTGATGATATGCTGAGAAGCTTAGTCGAGTCCACATAACATGAACTTCCTTAAGTGGTATTACACCAAATTGATACCTAGCTACTGCACAAGCACATGGCAATCCATGGGTAGATCTGAGGACACAACCACAATGCTCACTATCGAAGCCCACATGGTTAGCTCTTTGCACTTCTTCAGCTATCCATAACAAAGCATACTTGCTAACCATACCCACCAAATGTTTGTATAATGTTGAATTGAAGTTATGACCAACAACATGTATACTCATCTCAAATAAAGCTTTAATTTTATTATGTTGAAGAATCAGGACGTTGTTAATTGCATCCCAACAAGTACATAAATCTCCCATGTTATTCTGCAATATACGTTTCAGATTCCAATAAGCCTGTTCAACCCTGCAAAAACATAAAACAATATTAATATCTTATATAATCATGTTCAGAAACATATTATTATAAACATATTAACTAATATACCTATTTGAGGTAGTGTTGCCGAAATGCATGACCTTATCTGTCTAAGCTTTAACAAATTTCTCCTTGTGGGGAATGAGTCATGTCTTGTTCACATAATCAACAAACAAAGGCCAAGATGAACAAACAGATTCAAAGCCCTTCACAACTTCATCATATGCATCACAGTTATGACAATCCATCACTCCACGCCATGCATTCAAAACAATGTCCCATGCCTCCTTAGAATCAACATACATTTTACGTTTGGCTTTAACATTTTTGTTAATGTGAAACCGACATGGTATGTTAGTTGCTTCAGGAAAAACAACACTTATTGCATTTATCAGAGCAAGGTCCCTGTTACTAACAATCACTTGAGGGTACACATCTTCCCTGAAAAACAACCCTTTAAGTCTCTGCAATGACCATATGAAGTTATTTTCACGTTCTGTTGACAATAACACAAAAGCAGCTGAAAAACTTAACCCCGTGGATATGACACCAACTATTTCAAGCAAATGAAGCCTATATTTGTTGGTTTTGTATGTACTATCCATCAATAGGATAATGCTAAATGCATTCAACAACTTAACTGAGTCAGGATGTGTCCAAAAGACATCACTCACAACTTCTGAATCCTGATAACACGTACTCCAATGAATATACTGGTCACGCTCCAGTAACATCATTAATTGCTGCAATTCAGTTTTTGATCCTCTAATTGACCTCTTGTATGTATATCTTGCATTATACAATTGTTTGATTGTGGTCACATTGTCTTTATTGTTCTCTTTCAAAGTCAACAATATATTGGATGGCTTCACAAGACTTTTTGTCATGTCAACAACCAAGGCATGCTCATCAGGTTTTAATCTCCCAGCATAAGGGTGTCCAACTAATGTCTCAGCAAGATCATGATTATGTAAGCCACATATGACTTTCAACACCCAACCTTCTCCATTTGAAATAGGTTTACCCCGCAATCTAAATAGGCAATCACACTTTCTTGTCCCTGTAATGGTAACCTCCAAATCATTCCTATATTTTCTATATTTTCCATCCTTTCACAATCCAATAATACAAATGTCTTCCTTCCTTGTTGACCTGTTGCTTTATCAGATCTCAATATGACAACCACAAATCCAAGAGAAAAAGCAATTTTTCGAACCCATTCAAGTAAATGATCTCTAGTAACAAATACCTAAACATAAAATTCATACAAATTTTAGGGACACAAATTTAGTAAGCATCACAATTTATCCAATAACAAAATTTAGTATAACCAAATTCATTTACCTCATTTGTTGAAAAATAAAAACCACACTCATGTTCGTTAACCATGACACCACTATCATGTTGATTGTTCCATTTCTGATATTTTATCTACTTCTTCAGAAAATTTACTGCACTTGTCACCTTCCATTGTAGACTACATAATTCATTCAAAAGAATTACAAAACCAACTCAAATAAAATATATAATTAATGTTAAGTTAAAGAACAAATAAATAAAAAAATAAAAAAGTTCAAAACACATTGCGGGTTCTACAACCCGCAATGCAATTTTGAAATTTTTTTAAATTGCGGGTTGTACAACCCGCAATTTGTTTTAAAAATTTTTACATTGCGGGTTGTAGAACCCGCAATAGTGAAGGTGCGACACAATTTGTTACGGGTTGTAGAACCCGCAACGCCTTTCAAAAAACATTAAAATTGCGGTTTGGAGAACCCGTGAACTGAAAAAAAAAAAATTAGAACGCACCATCGACAATGAACTGCAACCTTCTTCCTCCTCCCAACCTCCTTCCTCCTCCCAGCAACAGCTTTCTTCTTTAGCAACTCTTATAACAGTTTTCTTCCACCTCTTTAATCTTTCTGCATTGTTCTCACAACCCTAAACCTTTATCATTGTCTTCACTCTCACCAACAAAGCACCTCCGAACGTAGCACCTCCAAAAGCAACCTCCGAATGTCCTGTGCTTTTATGTTTTTGTTTTAAAATGAAGGGCATTTTAGTCTTTTACTTATGTCTAAAATTGGAATTCTGAAAAATTATGGAGGTGCAGGAAGTCGTCATGGAGGTGCAGGAAGAATCACTCTTAGTATTGATGTGTAATTCTATGTTGCATTGTGACCTTCTATATGCCACATCAAGGTTAAGTAAAAGTAGGAATCAAAATGAAAAATATATTATAGAGATCATTTCAAAAACTATTAAGAACTTTAAAGATAAAGTTTATAGAGACCAAAATCTTGTTTAGGCTTATGATATTTCTCTTTATACATTTCAACAAAATTATTCTAATATTAACTAATCATATTTGGAATTATTTTATTTATTTATTAATTGTGTGCTTTTAACATTGTTATTTGATCCCTAATTAATTATAACTCTAGTATCCACATGGTACAAAAGAAAGTAATCCATATACCTCTAGTATATTATTTCCTTTTTTACTTATATATCTTCGTTAATATATTCGTAATGACTATCAAGATAGAATGTATTAAGTACTTTGTAAATATAAAATCTAATTACATTTAAATGAAAATAAATTATGGCTCGAATAAACTTATGTATATGATATTTTGAGAAAATAATGAAGGGGAAGAACTAGATCTTATAACCATGATGTTGAAAAATTTGTTGAGAATTTGAAAATATTAAATCTCCTCTTTTCTAATGCTAGACATGTATAAGATAAATTTATTAAATAAAAAAACATATTAAAAATCAAGTTAGTGATATTTGTCATCATTATGGTAAGTTTTCATATCTTAATGTGAGATAAAAAAACAAAAGGCAATAATCTATAACTAATAAAAAATGACCTAAGAAAGTGAGTACCAAAATAATTAACAATTCTTTTTACATAGGTACTAAATGAGAGAATGTAACAAATGAAGGTTGATCTATAACAATGGTTACTTGCCACAAATCACAAATGCAAATCACAAATGTGAAGTCTATGTTCAAAGACTTAAAGTAACTTGATGAAGGCAAGGTAATCTTTATAAGGATAAACTAATAGAAGACTATCAGATCTATAAGAGTTTTTTTTTTTTTTTTTTTTTTTTTTTTTTTTTTTTTTTTTTTGTGCAGGTATACATGTCAAAGTCAATAGACACAACAAACTTATTAAATGTTGTCAAAGGATAAAACACAAAGTAAACAACATAGAGTAATACAATTTCAATTTTATTTTTATTGAGTTCATCAAATAAAATATAAATATGATAAATTTTACTAATGTTATCTGACCAAATGATGGGATAGTCTATATAGTACTAATATATATGTTGAATCTATACTGTTAAGAGTTATCAGACGATAGTCATAAAATTAAGGGAGAAGAATTTCATTAGATCCAAAAGAAGAAGAAAGTTAGCTTCAACTTAAAGGGATATTGAATTGTTCACCCTTTGGTCTAAAGTCATATTTTGATTATTCTTAAGGTAAGAATATACAAAAGTTTAAAAGTTGTTGTTAAGATAAAGCTTTGAGGGGGAGTGGAGTCAAGGTCTAAAGAAGAGAAGAAATAGAAGAGCTTGAAATCCCTTTGTTAATGATTCTTAAGGGGGAGAAGATATACGAAGTCGAAAAGATGAAAGAAGATGAAATGAAGAAAGAAGGGAAACTTAAGCTAAGGGGGAGCTTAATTGCAATTTCCACAAAGCTCAATAGATGATGTATGTTTGAGGGAGAGCAAACAAGAAGAAGATTTTCATTTCCTTTGTTTCTTCTACTCTGTGCTTCTTTTTATATTTCTTGAAAATCTATTTGTGAAAACTTGACATGATGAAACTGCTTTTTGAGAATCATATGTTTAAACTTTATTTTTTAAGCATCATGAAAAATGAAGATATTGTTGGATCAAAGTTCAACATACCCTTTATTTGACTTCGATTTTGTGCTTTAACGTAAAATTATAAAACATATTTTTATCAACATCAAATCCTATCTGATGTAAGTGTCCAATTTAGCCTAACAAATGCAAGCAAGCACTATTTGTTGTGTGCTTCGTCTGAAAAATGTAAGCACTTCACTTATGTTCTTCATCTCATAAGTTTTTGATTGAATATACACAAGCATGTATACTTCATCTGATAAACTTTTTGCTTGGATAGACAATAAATATATTTCATTTGACATATACAAACCTTAATTATTTTCAGGGTACATATCAAACTTATAAATGTTTATTTCATTGTTACAGGGAATGTTCACTTCTTCATTCTTTAAAGAGGACCTCACAATATGTTTTTAGTATCAAAGATACCTTGAAGAATGTGTTGAAAGTTTCTCCATCTAAACAACTTTTTTGAAAAATGCAAAATGTCAATTCTACGAATTCATTCAATTGTATCAGACTTACACTTTGTTCAAAGGTAGAGTAGAGTAGTTACCTATCCTAAATCTGATAAGTCATTCATGTTAGAGGAGCTGCACAAAGAAGACAGATACATTTAATGCTAAGTTAAAAACATTTAGTGTGTATCTAACCTCCAAGTGTGGATAAACACAAGATGAAGAAGAAAAACTTTAGTTTGTCTCACAACGACTCAAAAAGATTTATGAGGACTCTTTTCTTCAAGCAACTATATAAAGAAGATCTCTGTGAAGAAAAAAGGTTGATGAAACTCTTACAACAAGAACAAGAACAAGTTCTTATAATCTTAAGCAATCTTTAACCTCTTGTGTAATGTCATGTTGTAACAAAGTCCACTTATCATACCATTTATGCTTTAACAAAGTCTACCTTGTTCTGTTCAAGCACTTTGGAGACGAAAACAACATAAGGAATTGGTATCAAAGGTCACAAGTTTAATTCTTAATAGACAATTAGTGAGGGAGAGATTGTTGCAGGTTATATCGATTGTCCCATTCAAAGACTAGGCGGACCAAGTCATAATCGAATTGTGTTTGATTGCCAGTTGAGTAGACTTGTCTTGCTTTTTTCAAGCATAAAGACTTGTTTTTTCCATATTCACATTTAATAAATATGTGATTATCTCATTAAAACTTAATATTATTTATTACAAGACTCTATTAGTTCACGAAAATTATATTATCTATGATAGATCGTCTATCCATTTAATTGATTGTTTATGTTTTAACAAAATCACATTGTTTTATTCTAACACTTTGGAGATGAAAAATGCATAAAGAATTGGTGTTAGAGCCAATGTAACAAGTTTAATTCCAACAAAACAATTGCTCAAATTGTTACGAGTTGTATCAATTATTCTATGACTTAGGTCAAGTGAACCAAAACACAATCGTTATGTTTAAATTGTTAGTGGAACAATTACTTGCTTAGGAAAAAATTGTTGTGAGTTACATCAATTGTGTCATAAGTAATATCAAGTGAAACAAATTATAATTGAATTATAACTTTTATATTATTATTCTTTTATGTAGAAAGAGTTACATCTTCACTATAAAGTATAACTTACATAATGATAAATATTTGATCTAATATTGATGATATGAGCTTTTTCCAAAACCATGCTGATATCTTTCCATCATTCATATAAAAAAGTCGTAAGCCTAAAGTTGACTTATCTTTCCTTTTAAATAAGTTCAAATCACTACAATTAAACTCACAAAAATACACCCACATTTTTTCGTTTTTCATTTCCATGGCTCCCTCTCCAAAAATTAACATAAAACTTTAAAATGTAATATTAGTTGTTAATATAAAATAAAACACAATTTCTAATTTAATCACTTATAATCTTATTAATTATTATTATTGACTACTTTTTATCCAAATTTAATATTTTCTATTTTACTATGTTACAAAAATTTATAATTAATTCCCATAAAAATCAACAAATTCAGGATTAAAAAACTTTGAGTTAATAAATTATATTTATACGATAATTGATTATCTATAAATAATTTTTTATTTACTCACAATTTTTTTAAATATCTAATAAAAATTAATCATGTTATCGAATTTATGATTAGGATATATTCATTCAATTTAGTTTTAAATAATTTTTATAACATCAAATGAAACTAAAGTTGTACAATGCATCTTCTCGTAATAATTTGGTTAATCTAAATGAAGGCCACGTGGCAAGCATTGATAATTTCCTTTTTTTTTTTTCTGAATTGAATACACAAAATTTGAGATCACCCAAAGTCAAAAATCATAAAACTAAAGTATAGTGCATAGTTGAGCTGTTATTGTTTAATAGGTCAGAATTAAAAGAATAAATAAACAAATAAACACCCATGTCTTGGCTTGTGTTGTTTAATGATGCTTTGTTCCTTTTTTTTATCAATCCATGGGTTTCAGGTGTCAAGGTTAGAAGAAGAAATAAGATAGAGAAAAAAGAGAGTGTGTGTGAGAGAAAGAGAGAGAAGAGAAAGAACGAGACCCTACATCGTTGACAAAATTTGGTAGTGACTCACTCTTCATTCTTCTAATTTTTTTCTTTTTTCTTTTCATTTCTTATGCTTTATTTTCTTCATTGATTTTGTAGTAGTAATAATTATTAAATTAATGTTAATATTGTTATTATTACTACTAGAGCTCGCGCGCGCCTGTGATGCGATGCGTTGCCTCAGATCCAGGCAACTAATGGTGGTATGTGGAAAAGGGTGTCATCTTTTTAGGGTTTCCTTGTGATTCTTGAGGCTTTACCTTTTCTGGGTTTCTTTCTCATGACCAGTTTCTTCTTTCTTGTGCTTAGAGATAAGGGGTGTCTTTGTTTTTGAAATTTGTTTCTTTTTAATTGGTGGGGTTTAGAGTAATATGTTTTTATGCAGATAAAAGGTTGTGTTTTTGTTTTTGTTTTATTGTTTTCAGGCTGTTTTTCTCTAATTAGAGTTGACAAAGGTAGATGGAGTTGTAATGCTTGAGAAGGGTGTTGTGCAAATTGGCACAGCTATTTATGATTAACATTTCCAAAAATGGAAGTTGGGATGCTTTGATGTTGACCAGATCTGAGTACCCCATTTCACTTTCACAACCTTTTAGGTAGTTCATGCTTTGCATCGCCTGAATTTGCTTCCCCTTTTGTCTTGTAGGGCTCATTAGGAATGTAAAATGCCACCCTTTCACATTCTAAGATCCTATTCAATCTCAAAAGCAGGTGCAAATTTAGTTGAAGTATGACAGGTTTTGTGATAGAAGAGGGGTGGGAGGGTAACTTTTTGTCCTACCTAGATAGGGATTTCAATGGAGGAGATGTCATTTGTGGTTGCAGTGCCATTAAGAGTAGGTAATTGTTGTTCAGTCTGTGATAACCCAACCATAGTTCCCCACATGGATGTATCCAGATTTGAGCTGAAGGCGGATACTGGGTTGTTATCTAATTCTGTAACTAAGGTTTTCACCAAGACAGTTGCAGGTTCCGATGATTGTGATGATAGTGGCAATTTGGAGGATGAAGCTGGTATTGCTGAGGTTATACCACCAAAACAGGATAGAGAAGGAGCGAGTCCTATGTTAGATATGATATCCCAAAATGGAAGCACTTTGGTTGCTGGTGATGAAGTCTTAGCCGATGAAATTGAGGACGATTCATTGTCATTGGAAGGTGATCAGGTTGTTGATAGCTCATGTTCTCTTTCTGCAGTCAGTGAGAACAGTAGTGTGTGTGGAGAGGATTCCTTCTGTTTTGATGCTATTTCAGATGTTGGGACACCGTGTTCTGCTTATGTAGATAAGAGCATTGGTGCTGTCAATATTGTTGCCGAGGCGGTTGATTTGGGGGAATCAAATGTTGACACTGATATTACGGCTGAACCTCTTGCTGTGGCGGTGAGCCTTGAAGAAGAGAATGGAATTAGAACTGGCCCTAAGCCTTCTAATGTTGTTCTTCATCAGTTGCCCCAGGAAAAAGGGGGGAGTGGAATGGTTGGTCGGAGTGTTTTTGAATTGGATTATACCCCACTTTATGGATACTTATCTGTGTGTGGAAGAAGACCTGAGATGGAAGATGCGCTTGCAACTGTACCTCGATTTTTGAAAATTCCTATTCAGATGCTAATTGGTGATCGGGTGCTTGATGGAATAAACAAGTGTTTTAATCAGCAGATGACTCATTTCTTTGGAGTCTATGATGGCCATGGTGGCTCTCAGGTAAAATTCAATTTGATCTTTATCGTCATGATTCTTGCGTCCAATGATTTTAGCTTTATCTGTAATACCCTCCATTTGGTGCATGATTTCCTCATCCAGGTTGCAAAGTATTGTCAAGATCGTATCCACAAGGCTTTGGCTGAGGAAATAGAATTTTTCAAGGAAACTCTAATCAGTGGAAGTATGAAGGATGGTTGTCAAGATCAGTGGAAGAAAGCTTTCACGAATTGTTTCTTAAAGGTTGATGCTGAAGTTGGAGGGAAAGTTGATAATGAACCTGTTGCCCCAGAAACTGTTGGCTCCACTGCTGTTGTTGCTGTTATTTGTTCGTCTCATATCATAGTTGCAAATTGTGGTGATTCAAGAGCGGTTCTATGTCGCGGCAAAGAACCCATGGCATTATCAGAGGACCATAAAGTAACTTACCCCATTTGTAGTTATATATCTCCTTTAATATTTTAAATTTTTAACAGGTGATTCGTGTTGTGATATGTTAGCCTAACCGAAGCGATGAACTAGAAAGAATTGAGGCAGCTGGAGGAAAAGTGATTCAATGGAATGGTCATCGTGTATTTGGTGTTCTTGCAATGTCAAGGTCTATCGGTATGCACTTTTTAATCAATTACTTTATTTGCAGTGTCTCTTGTGGGGACTAGTTTCAGTTTCATAGAAATCTTTTATTAGTAAGAGCGGTTACTTACAAGGGCTTGCTTCTCACAATACGTTTGTCTTCATTATCTTACTTTACTAATGAAGAAAGCAGATGCTACTTGTTGCATCCCCTTTGTATTTGGTTGGTTTACTGGAAATATGTAAATACCTAGCCTAACAGTAATACTGAATAGGTGAGCATCCTCCATAAGCTATTTTGAAAGATAGTCATCTGAAAATTAATTGTAGGAGGTGTACTTATGTTTTCAGTATTATATTGTAGGACCATAAGTTTAACTTTTAAAATTATTTAAGAATTTGCTTGGATCACGGATGGTGAAAGAGATGGAAGAGGAAAGGGTTGAAAGATAATTTAAAATCTAAGAATTTATGGAGTGGAATTGGATGTGAGGGGAGTTATTTCCTCTGAAAATAACTTGTCCCCTTCTTAATTGGAATAATGAGAGGGAATATCTGTAGCTTCATTTGAAAAATGTCTTCTACAACTTTACCACTTATATTGGGTTACTTAAGTGTTCATATAGATGAATATTTATACTTACAAAAGTTTAAGTTACCCTTTATTCCGTTATCAATCACCCAAGTACAGGGAAGAAAAATTTCCTATTCAATCCTGTTTTCTCTAGAACTGCTGAACATAGCCCTTTGCTGTCACTGCGACAATTATTGAAAGTATATCTTGTTGAACCTAGGCTACAAATTGTGGCGCTATAAGCTTCTCTACACATTATATTTGGCTATCAAAATACCATTTTTTAAGGTTTTGTTAAGCCTAAGCCAAAAGATGATTCCAGGAGGGAACTAAGGTGGTGAAAAATGTACTAGTACAGGAAAAATTTTATGTTATACGAGGCCAAAGGCTGGTAGAGGCCATTTTTGAAGTATTAGCCCTAGTGCCTCCTCTTGTCCTCTCCATTTCATGCTGCTCCTTTATGAGTTAAATTGGGACTTTGACTTAAAAGCCTGTTTTTTATTTCTAATAAAGAGTATATCTGATTGGCTACAGTTGCTACCTTTTGTTTTATATAAATATCTGTTATCGTAAAAGTTGAGTGTATCTTATTAGAAACTATGCTAGCACATTGCCATTGTCTTTTTGCTAGTGGTTTTGGCACCACTTGTAATAGTGGGCCCTATATCAAAATTTTGAAAGTCTATCAATTTTGATCCTGTATTAAAATTTTTGAAAGTCTAGACTGCACCAAAGTTCTTAAGAGGACCCATGTACTCCAACTTTGTTTAGATTTGAACTTACAATGCACAAAATTAGCATAATTTTGTTTTGGAAGTTAAAATATTTTGTCATGCAAAAAGGTTCAGGACCAGCTGACATGTCTATGCAACTAGGAATCCTGCAACTATCATGCAGTTGTTTAAGCAACCGAAATTATTTCTGCTTATCCTTGCTGTGATTTTCAGGTGATAGATATTTGAAGCCATGGATTATTCCGGAACCAGAAGTTAGGTTTCTTCCCCGTACAAAGGATGATGAGTGTCTCATTCTGGCCAGTGATGGTCTGTGGGATGTTATGACAAACGAAGAGGTCTGTGACCTAGCCCGGCGACGGATAGCTCTCTGGTACAAGAAAAATGGCTTGGAACAAACCTCATCAGAAAGGGGCGAGGGAGTTGATCCTGCTGCACAAGCAGCAGCAGAATACCTGTCAAACCGTGCCCTTCAGAAAGGAAGCAAAGATAATATCACTGTGATTGTGGTTGATTTGAAACCCCAAAGGAAATATAAGAGCAAGTCATGATGAGATGATGCTCTTGGACTTGAACTGCACTTGGTTATTTGAAGAATGATAAAAATTTTAATATAATATAATCCAATATAGTTTTGCCCTCTAATTTTTCAGCAGGGCATTTCCCTTAGCTCAACAAGATTAGCACAATGTACTATATAATATATATCCATCCACCTTCCTGAGAAACTCTCAACTAATCAAGAGTGTCCTTGTTTACTAGCTGCATTGGGGACTTATTGTATTCATTATTATGCCTCCGAGTGCAAAGGCTCTATGAGGCATTTTACTTATTATTGCTTTAGCCTGTGTGTTCATAAAGAAACAGTAGCTAATTGGCAAGAGTGGCTTTTAAGGTGTGATCCACTGTCACAGGTTTTACTGTTTCCTGATTCCACATTTCAATGATGCTGCAAAATGGAGAGCTTGGTCAAGAAATCTTTTGGTGGATTCATATCAATGGCCATGATCCAAAGTCCAGTGCTTACATTACACTCCAGCAATGATGGTGGGGGACAAGGACAAACAGGGGTGCCTAAGAAGAATCGCAGTTCCTTTATTCTTTTTGGGGACTCTGAATGGTGTACCTGTGCATAATGTTTTGATCATAATCCACAAATTTCTGAAAGTAACTAGTTGTAAATAGGAAATTGGGTTGTCAATTAATTGTTGCACACTGATCTTTGATGCATTCTTCTCTCAAGGAATATTTTTATTTTCTTGTAAAAAGTTTTTTGTTGTTTCCCTTAATATTTTGGTTTACTTTGAACTCCAGGGATCAGCCATCTAACTTAAAAATGTGTATTATTTTTTTTTTAAATTCAATTAAATGATATTTTCCTTTAGAAAGAAATATTTTATTGATAAAAACTGATGCATACTTGACCAAAACACTATTAAAAGGTTTTTTTGAATAACATTTACATGCCAATTCAAAAGTGTTGGTGTTAATTTGATAAAGCTTTAATTTTTTGCAAAGAATGTTGACTGAATATTGCATTTGAAATGATAAAAATGTAGAATGAGTTTATTTTAACATTAATTCCATTTTAAAAAACCAATTTCTATGTTTAAAATATCATGTATTATTTGAGTAATTTTATCATATCAAATCACATCATACAACAGTTTTCGCATTGCTTTTTCTTAGTTTTGGACCATTCAATATATTCTTTAGTTTTTATCCACTATCTTGCTCCTTAATTTAGTCCTTCAACATGATCAATCTTTTGTAATAAAATGCAGAGTATCTTTCTTGGTATAAATTGATACAACAATAAAACTATTCAAAATTAAACATTATCAATTATAATTTGTCTTTTTTTTTTTTTTCTGTTCTCACTAATGGGCCATCACAGATTAAGTCAAATTAGACTGTTTTAAACAGGACTAAACTTGCTAAAGTCTCACAGCACATCAAGATTTGCCCTATGTTCTTACAAAACATTATTTTAATGCACAGCATACTAAACTAGAGGAAGCCCGAAATTGGAAAACTGAGAAGTTTTCTTTTTTTCGTTATGAATTTTATGACGGTTTCAATATTCACAAAATTTGAAGCAAAATTTCTTTACGTTCATAAAATAAGGTTATATTAGTACACCATCCAATGTAACAAACTTACTTTTTTTATTGAAATACTTCTTTGAAACCAAGAGTGACAAACACTTTCCAACTTAAACAGTACTAAAGCCTTAACGACTTAACACTAAACACCTAATCGTACGAATTAATACTCCCTAAGTTGGCAAAAAAAATATTCCAAGAAGCAATCTTGCTATTGAACTTCTTAAGGGTGATTGTAGAAGGACTTTTGTAAATATATACGATTTGATCTTCTGTTTTGACATGCATCAGTTTGTTACATCCTTAGGAAATTATGATATTATCAACATATATAAGACAAGATTTAAACCATTACCACAAATGAATGAAAAATGATCCTTTCTGGATTAAGTGAAGGCTTATCACTTGAGTGTAGAGAAAAACTTGTTTATCTGTTCTCTGCTCTACAACAAAATTGAGGAAATTTTTATGATGCAAGTTCTTTAGAACCAAGTATACTAAAGTGAATGTCAAATCTATGGTAATAACACTGGTCCAATGCAGGCAAATTATTGCCATATTGGGTCCAAAAAAGTTAATCTCATTGTCAACTATGCTTTACAACAAAATAAGATGTTTTGACTTTTAGAGTTAGAATTGTGCTTCATCTGTATCTCCATGTTTGGAATGTAAACACTCTTTTCACAACAGGGACCTTATGCTATTGATAATAATAGGGAATTAGGAATCACTTTAAATAATATAGAATACATGGAATCACGGAACAAATCCATAGAAGCGGTTTCCTACAGGATTATTAAAACACCATATGACAATCTAAATCACCTCTTATAGGAAGCTAATAACTATCTATGAAAAAACATTCTAAATATTTAACATCAAGATTAATAGGGCAAGAAAATATAAAAGTAAAATTAAAAGAAAATATTTTTATTAATATTAGAAGATTCTAAAGACTTTTATTAATAATGGAAAGTTTTATACATAAAGTTCAACACAATACAATGTATCATCTATATTCACAACGTTCTCTATTACATAATCTATACATTAAGAACATTACGATAGCTAAACTTAATAAATGTCACGCCTAGTGATCTTCTCCTCTTTTTCATCAGATAATAAAACGAAGTCTTATCGTGTTCTTCTAATATTCTGATTAAGCTTTTCAACATATGGTTTCTTATATATTTATTTATTCTCTTCTATATAAATAATCAGACACACATTTATATAACCTAAAATATATCAATAACTAAATGATAACTCTACAAGTATCATTGTCTTAATATTACTAGGAAAATTGGTATATAAACTAAATGTTACAATATATTAATTATAGTCTATAATATTCATTAATCATTAATCATTTGATTTTACTTTTCTTGTCTCTTCAGGTTTATTTGGTATTTTTGAAGCTATACATTTGTATGTATCTTTATTTATCAATCATAATATATAACAATCACTATAAGAAAAAAACTATTTACAAATAAATTTTTAGCTACCAAATCAAATGATTGTTAATTGTGATCAAAATAATCAACAAATTAGGTTTTGGTTGCTAGATAACTATAAAATAAAAGTAATGATTAGATTTAGTGACCAATTAAGTTAAGATAATTTGCATCTGACATTATCTACCAAGGTTTTAGCCACTTATTATACCATTATATTCTAAATTGGTCTTTAACTTAATTAGATACCAATTTAGAATCTAATAGTATAAGTGACTAAAATCTTGGTAACTAATGTTAGATACCAATTATCTTGACTTAATTGGTCACTAAATTCAATAATTACTTTTATTTTGTAGTTATTTAGCAACCAAAACTTGATTATTTTAGTTATAATTAGCATCCATTTTATTTGGTAGCTAAAAATTGATCTCTAAATAACTTTTTTGTTGTAGTGAGTGTTATATTTTTTATAATTATAATGACATTTCAAAAGTATTTTTAAGAATATAATTATTTTTAAGATATTGAATAGAATATAGTTTCAACAACAAAAAGAATGAAAGAGAGAATAAAGTAGAAATGACAATTAAAAAAACAAACTTGAGTGGTGTGGCTATATATATATAATTTTGTTTTGAATTCTCATTAAAATTTATCAAAATCATGGTAAATTTGCATATATTGTCACATTCATTTTAAATCATATAAAAAATGGTTGTCTTAGATATACTAATGAGATTTGCTTTTCTCACACTCTTACCCATACAATAAAAATAGTTCATAAGTTTAAACAAAATGTCTTACATTATCACAATTTTAAAACCATTCTCAAATATAGTAATAATATGACTAAAATGTTTGGTGGTTCTAGGTGAATACTGTAGTACAATCGACAAATAATACAAACTAGGTGATTTTTTAAGGTGTGGAGTTGTCTTTAAGAACTTATCTGGAATATGTTATCTAAGATTCTCAAGATATGATAGAAATTTTTTAGGTGATACCGAGAATAACAAAAACTAACTAACACAAGAGTAAAAAAACCCAATATAAGAAAAGAAAAGTGAGTGCGTGAAAGTGTGATTTAGAATAGATAATTGACATACAAATTTACTGAAGAAGAAAAGAATGAACATTATAAAGAATTAACTTACACATTCCGACCTTTATTCATCACTTTTACTATCTACTTTAAAGCTTTTCAGAGAATCACATAGAAACCCTTAGTGTGAAAACTAAACAATGGAATATGGAACAACCAGCACCAATCACACTTAGGAAAATAAATGAAAGTGAGTTTTATTCCTTCTAAATATTAAAATTACAAGAAAAATAGATGAGTCCTGGGTGTTGGCCTAACCTAGTTCTCGATCCTTGTGATGCCTTGTCCACCCCTTTAGAGTTCCTTTATTTATAACCTTTCTTTCCTATCTAAAAGATATAAAAGATAACTAACATATATGATATAATTCTAAATCTCCTAACATAATCCTAATATTAAAATGACTAATAATAAAATCTTATCTTAATTAATAAATAATAAATAACAATCAAATCTTATCTTAATAAATCTTAACTAATATTTTTCTGAGATCTCATGGGACGTAACAATACTCGCCTCTTCTTGATTCACCTTGTCCTCAAGGTGGAAAGAATCCATTGAACCATGGTGACTTTAAAGATTTTTCATCCGTAATTATAAGCTCAGTTACCTCATCATCTTCACATTTAAACATAGTCCTTTCCTCTGTCTGTTAGCTCATTTTTTAGTTGATAATCTGTGTGGTCCAATTACTTTGTAGCCTTGTTGGTTGTTGTTGGTTCCTATAGGAGCCTTGAGTGGCATGGTATTATCAGTTTTGAATTTTGATCCTTGTCCTGTATTCCTATTGTTGTCTGGAAGTGTTATAGTTTCCGCGATCATAGGTCTCGCCTGGTTCCACCCTTGATTTCTATTTAATCCAAAATTAGTGCTTTGGTTCTCTACTGCACCCTTCCTCCCTCCTGGTGTTATGTTAACGGTTCTCTAAGCATTGTTATGGGCTTCTATGACCGTAGCTTTATTCATGATGTCCGTTAAAGTTTCGAAATCAGCCATGTTTATTTTTGCCTTTATTTCTTCTTTTTGCCCGTTCATAAAAATTTCCATTAGGGTGTCTTGTCCCAAGCTTCATTGATTTTGAGCCGCTAATTCAAATTCTTCTCGATATTTCATGACAATGTCATGTTGCTTCACCTCTAGGAGTGGTCCTATAGGGTTTGTTGTCGCTACTAGTTGAAATCTTTTTAATATATATTGTTTGAATCGCGTTCAAGCGAGAAAAATGGTTTGTTCTTTCCACCATTCAAACCAAGTTAATGCCTTCCCTGTTAATGCCATAGCTGCATATTCCACCTTTTTTGTAGTTGCTACTCGTGCTAACCGAAAATAACGCTCTATACATACAAACCATTCACATATGTCTTCTCGTTCAAATGTTGGTAATTCTATTCTTCGATTTATTCTCAATTTTGGTGGTTCGTTTGAGGGTTCTTCTTCTTCATCAGTGTGACTGTTGCTTTGCTTTCTCCTAGGACTGTTTTTGTCTTTGTTTTATCTTGAGTTGGACCTTTGATCTGTCAACCGTTTTAAAATTAACTCCATGTTCCTAGCCTGTTCTGTGTGGATTTCTTCTAATCTTTTCTCTTCATGTATGTGTAGTTCTTCTAGCCTTCGTTCCAGTGCTTCGATTCGATTTTCCATTGGTTTGGCAGGTGGAGGTCACCATCCACAAAAAAAATATCCCAATATCGTGCTCTGATACCAGTTGTAACAACCAGCACCAATCACACTTAGGAAAATAAATGAAAATATGTTTTATCCCTTCTAAATATTAAAATTACAAGAAAAATAGATGAGTCATGGGTGTTGGCCTAAAGGGTTCCTCTATTTATAACCTTTCTTTCCTATCTAAAAGATATAAAGGATAACTACCAAATATGATATAATTCTAAATCTCCTAACAGAATCTTAATATTAAAATAACTAATAATAAAATCTTATCTTAATTAATAAATAATAAATAATAATTAAATCTTATCTTAATAAATCTTAACTAATATTTATCTAAAATCTCATGGAACGTAAGAGAGTACTAGTTGTCATTTACATAATACCTAAAATAAATAACTAATACTCAACTCACTTCATAACATTCATATGAGGTTAACTTTCTAATACTTTACACATTAGGCACATAAATCCCATTCTTGAACTTCAGAACTTATAACTCCAGCTAGCCTGTGTTAAACTACTCTTCTTACCTTAACTTATAATCTCTAACTTGGCTCATATATATTCATACTAAAAAGATTACAATAACTAAGTATTCAATATTTAACTTTCTAATAGTATTTATTTTCTTGCTCGTATATTTAATAAGTGGTGAACTTTGTATACATGTATTATAATGTCATTTACAAATATTTTCTAGTTATGATTAAGAATAAATGAATTTCTACTATTAAGATGACCTTGTAAGTTGGACCCTCAGAAATTTATATACATTTTCTTGAATACTTAGGAATCGCTTATGCACGAACAAGTTCATAAGAGAAATAGTTAGGCTTAGTTGATAAAATTAACTTGGAAAGATGTGGGCGAGAAAGGAAAAAACACCAACATAGTTTTTTTTTTATTAAATAATTATATGTCTTTATTAACTTTAAATAATTATAAGTTCTATATTATATATTTTTGTCTACGTGCTTATTACATAACCAACATATATAGTTTGTTAACATTGAATGCTCTGTTGTTCACAAGTCACTAAGAGAATAGCACAGGTTGGCATACTAAAACAAAGGATATTTTAGTTTTTTTACCAAAATTTTCTTCCAAAGCTTTGGTATTCGGATGTGACTTTGGATTTTTATTTTTAGCTGCCGCAATATTTCTTAGTTAAACTATTCATATTATGATCAGAAATAGTGGATTTACTAATATGTTAGTTTACTAATAAGTTAACGTGATGGCTTAAAAATAATTTTTAGTTTATTAATATGTTAGTTTGCACGTATAAGAGGAAATAAGTTACGTGCAGACTCTTAAGTAGTTTATAGTAGTTGCATATTATTCAATATTTAATTAATTTTTAAATCAAAAAGATCATTTTCAACTTTCAGTATTCAGTTGACTTTGGATATTCATTTTTGACCTATATGACTTTTCTCTGAGTTATCAATTTTATTTCCTTGTGGTCAAGTTGACATCTTCCACTTTCTTTCCTGCTACTTAATTTTAAGTTATGAAAAATACCCCTATTTGAATATATTTTTTAATATTCAATGTTTACAACTCACTAAACTTATTTCCATTATTTTCCCAACAACATATTCATCGACGTCAAAATAATTGCAGTTAATATTTTTCAGTTTAGTTTTATATTTAAATCTTATAAACTCAAAGAATGTGATTGATTGAAAAAAAAATTCTTTATTGAAAATTATTAATTAGATTTTTTTAGAAAGATTAATTATCAATAACTCCAACAAACATTTTTTTCTATAATAATATGATACAAAAGTAAAATTAATTTTGGTGTGGGTCTACATAAAGTCTAATATATATATATATATATATATATATATGTGTGTGTGTGTGTGTAATCTTCTTGTAGGAACTTGCATGGTAGCTATGATGAGGTGGAATCGCCCTATTAAAAAACGTGGCACCTATTCATTTAACTACCAAATGGTAGGCGCAGTTTATTGACCAAAATTATATACATTTTCCCTTTTCCTATAATTTAAAGTTTATTCTTTTTTTTTAAAAGAGCAATGAAAGTTCGCTTCAACGGAAAAACTTCGTCTCGTATAACAAACTGAATCTTTGGTGGTGAATACTTATATATATATATATATATATATATGTATGTATGTATATGTATGTATAAACAGCATAAAAAGTATAAAGTGTACTCAATCTATGTTCAAAAATCAGATATAATTATAAAGTTTTAGTATAATGTATAAGGTTAAAATATCAATAAAGAAAAGAGTAAAAAATTAGAATATTTACAAATATCTATGATTATGATGTGAAAAACCTCTAATCTTAGTTAATAATTGATTGTTGTCTGAACCATTTTCCCTCTTAATTACATTTTTTCTTATCAAACAAAGGAACTTGTTGAGTTTAGAATCATTCAAAGGACTTATTGACATTTTTACATGACCATTTAATGAGAGAGATGGTTATATATAAAAGATGTTATTTTTATAATAATTATTTATGTTTTATATTTGATAGTATAATTTTTTAACAGTACATAACTAATATTGTGCATAAATTACCGCTCTTTTAAAACTTAATTAATTAATTGATTTAATAATATTACAATAAAATTATGTATTTATGTTAAAATATGCTGGTCAAAAAAGAGCCCCCAGTATCCTACTGACTGTTTTGAATTAGGTGTGCTATCCACTTTTTTCATGGCATTTTGTGCTACTTCTTAGCACTTTCATTTCTCTTCAATTTTCTTGGCTCTAAACAATTCGAAAATGACCTCACATACTTGAGACCAGTGAGAGACCATTTCTATGTCCCACGAAAGCAAGTCTTCAACTTGTAACTAAAAAAAGGAAATAATAAAACAAGTTTTTGAAAATTAAAAAGGGACATAAATTGAAGAATGTTTTAAGACGATATACTAGGTTAACATAACGCTTGTATGAATTATTTTCTATACTTTTTTTAGAAGAAAAATTGAAAAAGAATTTACAGACCAAAATACTAAACTTTCCTTCTTATATATAGACTACTATTTACTTTTATTATTCAAGAATTAAAAATTCAATTTTTAACTTTATTCAAGATACTCTACATACATACATACATGATTTTTTTTAGAGAATTTATTATTTGAAAGTTCATGTTGGCACTTATTGAACATCAATCATGACTACAGCTAGCTTGTAAACTGGAAAATGGAAACCAGAAGAGTGTGGGTTCCATTTTACACATAGTAATGCCCATTTGCTCTTAGCCTTTCATCCTACCAAAATATTCTATAAACACTAGCAAAAGTAATAAATATATATATAATAAACTTTATGCTATTTTTTATGTCAACTATTTATATTTATATTATTGTTTTTGTTAACTTTTTCTTTCTGACCTTCTCCGATATTAATAAACTAAGTTTAATTTTGGAAGAGTGTGCAGAAAAGATAGCACGCCAAGCAAAGATGACGATGATGCTTTGTTTTCTTTGTCTTAATCTTCCATATATTCATAGATTTACTCACAAGTTGAAGGTTCCATTTGCACACCATCTTCCAAGCTTCAATCCTCACTCATCAAACCATGTTAGCCATTTCCCACTTCCTTCTCTTCATCTTCTTCACCACCTTCTCCCTCTTCTCTCCCGTCCATTCCCTCTTCTTCAACATAACCAACTTTGATGATCCAAAAACCTCGTCCGACATTTCCTACCAGGGTGATGGAAGATCAACCAACGGCTCCATCGACCTCAACAAAGTTAGCTACTACTTTCGTGTCGGAAGGGCCCTCTACTCCAAACCCCTCCACCTGTGGGACCCATCTTCCGATCTTCTCACCGACTTCGTCACACGCTTCACCTTCTCCATTGACAGAGTGAACACCTCCGAGACCACTTATGCCGATGGCTTTGCGTTTTACCTTGCCCCTCTTGGCTACCAGATCCCACCAAACTCCGCAGGTGGCACCTTTGCCCTCTTCAATGCCACCACCAACAGTGACCTCCCTCAAAACCATGTTTTCGCTGTCGAATTTGACACCTTTATTGGCTCCACTGATCCCCCCATGAAACATGTTGGTGTAAACGACAACTCTTTGACCTCTGTGGCCTTTGCCAACTTCGACATCGACAACAACCTCGGAAAAATGTGTCACACTTTGATCACCTACACCGCCGCCACTCAGACCCTCTTTGTTTCTTGGTCCTTCAAAGGAAGACCTACCACAAAGGACAACAACGATAATTCTTCTCTTTCTTACAAGATCGACCTCAAGAAAATTCTCCCGGAGTGGGTCAATATCGGTTTCTCTGCCTCAACTGGGCTTTACACTGAACACAATGTTATTTACTCGTGGGAGTTCAATTCCACTTTGAAAGATTCCTCTAACGAGGGTGTGAAACTAAAACACAAAGGGTCAAAGCTTGTGGTAATCGTTGCCGTTCTTTGCCCACTGGTTCTTCTGTTTGTGGCGGCGAGTATTTTTGTCGTGATGTTGATAAAGAAAAAGAGAAGAAAGGATGATTGTATGTTATATGATGCTGGGGACGACGAGGTTGGTCCAACTTCGGTCAAATTTGACTTGGATAGAGGAACTATCCCGAGAAGATTCGAGTACAAAGAGCTAGTGGATGCCACAAACGGTTTTTCAGATGAGAGAAGGCTTGGACAAGGAGCTTCGGGGCAGGTATACAAGGGTGTGTTGAGTTACCTGGGAAGAGTTGTGGCCGTGAAGAGAATCTCCGCAGAGTTCGAGAATTCGGAGAGAGTGTTCATCAACGAGGTGAGAATAATAAGCCGTTTGATCCACAAGAACTTGGTCCAGTTCATAGGGTGGTGTCATGAAGAAGGTGAATTTCTGCTGGTTTTCGAGTACATGCAAAATGGAAGCTTGGACACTCATTTGTTTGGAAACAAGAGGGTGTTAGAGTGGCATGTGAGGTACAAGATCGCACTAGGGGTAGTAACTGCGCTTCAATATCTTCATGAGGACGCAGAGCAGTGCGTGCTACACAGGGACATAAAATCTGCGAATGTGTTGTTGGACATGGAGTTCAACACGAAGGTGGGGGATTTTGGAATGGCGAAACTGGTGGATCCAAGGTTGAGGACTCAGCAAACTGGGGTGGTTGGAACTTACGGTTACTTGGCACCTGAATACGTGAAGGGAGGAAGAGCTAGTAGGGAATCGGATATGTACAGTTTTGGGGTGGTGGCATTGGAGATAGGAAGTGGGAGGAGGACCTACGAAGATGGGGAGTTTCATGTTTGTTTGATGAATTGGGTGTGGCAGCTTTATGTGGAAGGGGAGGTTCTGAGGGCTGCGGATGAGAAACTGAGGAAGGTGTTTGATGAGAATGAGATGAGGAGTTTGCTTGTGGTGGGGTTGTGGTGCACAAACCCTAATGATAAAGAGAGGCCTAAGGCTCAAGAAGTGATAAAAGTTTTGAAGCTTGAAGCACCCTTGCCAGAACTTCCTCTTGATATGTATGAACGTGCTCCTCCCATGCAAGTCATTAGGATGCCACATCATCAGAGTAATCCTCATTCAGGCCAATCAGAACCCATCACTAACAGTCTTTTGAGTGTTGGAAGGTGATGATGATTTGGTGAGTATATATGGTTTTGTTTCTGTTCATACTTTTCCAGTTTCCTAAAGTGGAAATTTATAAATTATTTTGATTGGACAGCATTTATGAGTATTTTATGTTGCAAGTGGCTCTGGGTTCATTGCATGATTGGTGTAACTTGCCTGGCTACCAACTATTTGCCCAAAAGACAAAAATCTATGTTTTCTTTTCTGTAATGCATCTAAATCCAATAATGACATAAAATCCGTCACGGATGAGCTGGGTGAAATAAATATTTTAAAAAAATTATATAATGTATAAAAGTTCAGTACCATAACAACTTCATCTCAATAATAATTTAATACCTTTCGAAAGAATTTGGTAACAATTATAATATTTATGGACAATATTCATAAAGGTTTACATCCCTAACATTCTAGAGTAACAAGTTAACTACAAAATTATCTTTAATTTTTCTATTTAATTCTATTAAACTAAAATAATCAATTTCATTTTTCTACTTGTGAAAATTTGGTGGACAGTCGTAATTACTAGAGAGAGATAATACAAATATTACAAGTACTTTCGCGAGGTGGAATTGGTTGGTTTGATCTCAAGCGCAAAATAATATGTATATAAATATACATCTAATGAGTTTGTGCTTAGACAGATTATAAGATATATGTCTTTAGTATTATAGTCATTCTATTGAGAAAATTTTTTTAAAGTTGTATTAAACATTAATTTTTATCTATCTGTTGAAAAATATTTTAGTACACAGTTTAATCTTTCTTATGTACTTAATTTGTTTTTACAGTATTTTATATTTATTTTTAAATATTTATATTGATTTTATAAAATATATGTACTAAAAAATTTAAGAAAAATGATACGATAAAGTAAAATAAATATGATGAAGGAATATTTAATTATTTTAATTTGAAAATAAATTTTAGAGATGTAATGAACAATTTCAAAATAAGTATGTTGAAATAAAAAATATAAAAATATTTATTCTTAACTCTTATAATTTGAATAGTCATATTTGATATTATATTATTTTTACATCTATACATTTCTTTTCCAATATAAGTGATTAAAAAAGTAATGCATATTTTATCAACAAAATTTGATCACATAATTGTAGTGATAGAAGAATCAAATCTTGAGAAGTTAAGTCTTGAATACTTTAAAGTTTAAAGTTTTTTTAAGAGTGATATGAATAAGGTGATTGAACGTGAAGAAGAACACGAAAAAAAATGAAGAAGCTCTCTAGCCATATCAATCTAAAAGAAAATATCAATCTAAAAAAAAATTTTAAGAAAAAATGTAAGAACAAAAGAAGAATGGAGGTAGGATGTGAAGGAAGATAATAAGAAGGGAACAATTTTCAACAAAAGAAATAACATTTTTTTTTTAAATGTTAAGTGTTATAATTGTAACAAAATGATTTATATTGTCAAATATTGTTAGAAACCAAAATTAAGAAGAAGTGTATGATGGCTCAAAGTAAAGGTTGTTAATGATGATTACTACTCAAATAGAAGGACTCGAAGAAAATTGTTGGTATTTTGATACATATGGTCAACATACATGATAAGAAGGAAAGATTGATTTACAAGTCTTGATGAATCAATTAAGAACAAGGTGAAATTTGCTAATGATCATGCTCTAGTGACAAAAAGGATGAGAAAGATAGTGATTAAAATAAATAATGGTAACCAAGCTTGTTGAGACCCTAGAATATTTGGACGATCTTAGATGGTCTGCTGAGACGTTAGACAGTCTGATGACTAGAGAATCATATGTGTGGAAAAGATTATTGAGACCCTACAGATCTATCTAGACAGGTTGTTAAGCCGTTTGACGATCTAGTGACCTATTAGACGGTCTCATGATCAATTGAGCTTCTAGAGAATCTATAACCCATTTGACGATCTCATTATCAAAACATTATATATAGAATTTATATTTTTATGTTTTTATGGTAACAAAAACTAATTAAATGGTTTTTACATTTCTAAAAATACACCATGTGGAAGCAACTTATAGATTTCACAATCTAAAAATTTAAATTACAATTCTAGAATGCATAATATATAATTCTTCTATTAAGGTATATCTTCCAAATTGAGCAATTCAAAACTCAATTCATTAAAAATATAAATTATACAATTTAAAATATTATAATTAATCTTTTGACCGTATAATTCATAAGTACACTAAATATACACTATTATTCAAGATTTTTAAATTAGGAAAATGTTTAGATTACATAATTCAAAAATAACTCGAAAACAAGTATCACTTCTATTATTGATGGTATACTTTGGGTCAAAAATGAAAAATTTAGCTAAGAAGCTAATTAACTTAACCTTTATAAAACTTTCACCTCTAACAATCTTTCTATCAAATCCATGTCTAAAGCAAGAGATCACAAAGTCATCAACCTGGATTTGGAGGTTGAATGAGTTATAAAACAAAACAAAAAAAAGACAAAATGGACATTTCCTAAAGAAAGGGGGAGCAAAATAAAAGTATAAGGGTATCGGAAGTAAAAGCCGACAATAAATGTTCGAGGTCCAAATACAAATTCATAGTAAGCCTGATAGATCTTATTCCTACACCTCTTTCATTACTAACTACACCCAAATTACAAGAAAGAAAAGTACTAAAATATCCTCCCTCGCTGCTTCACTTGACTGCTACTGTCACCATTGATGTCGCTGCACCTTCAATTACAACTCCATTCTGAAATGTTTCATATATGTTAGAGAAAACTTGTTTTGAAAAACTTGTTTTAGAAGTCCTTTCAAAAGTGCATGTCATTTGTTTTAAAAAATTTGTTCTAGAAAGTTTATTTCGTAAAACATCTCGCATGTTTCAAAAAAATTATTTTAAAAATCTTGTTACAGGAAGCTCGTTCTAGAATCCTATTTATATGTTCTAAAAAGTTTGTTTTACAAAATTTATTTCAAAAAATCTTCTTTCAGAATTTTTTTTTCAGAAATTATATTTTAGAAATTCTTTTTCAAAATTATATTCTAAAAATTTCAAACAAATTGTTTTGAAAATATTTTTAGAATAAATAATTTGAAATTCACCTTTAAAAAAAGTAAAATAGTAATCTTAAAAATTAGTGATGTAGTTAAGAAAAAAATAATTTTATATAAATAAATATAGAGATGTAATTTGTATTTAAAAGAAAAGGAAAGTGGTAAAACATCATCACTCAACACTATAAGTTTTTTCTTTTTTCTAACTGTTTGTAAACATAAGTGAACAATTTAAAAATTGTGAAAATGGAATCAACCTCCAGTATCACCTCATTATTACGAAATTCAATTTTCAATATTATATTATATATATATATATGTACATATGTACATATGTATACATATGTATATATATATATTGCTTGTGATGTTTGGACTAATTACATGTTGAATCCTTTAAATTAGAAAATATCAACTTTTAATTTCAAAATAAATATTTTTAATTCCCAACATTAACAAAAATTAGTAAAAAGAGGTTACATGATACTCTCCCCGTATTGTCAGGTGTATATAATAGTTTAACACTGCATCATCACTTTTTTTTAATGCATTTGTTTTTATTGAATTTAAAGGTTTAAAAGTTATTTTTAAAAATTTTTAGAACTTAAAATATAATTAAGCTAATAAAAAGTCCAAAAGTTTATTAAAATTATGTATTTAAGGATTGAGAAAAGAAATTTCACTAAAAGTGATTGATTAAACTTTTCAAGAAAAATTAATTATGAGTAAAATTATAAATACATAGCAAAAATACCAATCAATATTAATAAAAAAAAAGCCAAAGTCAAGTTTATTCAAAAGAGAAAGAGCGTACGTGTTATTATTTAATTTGATAATTGAAATAACAATTGTCTAAAAGAAATTTATTCAAGTATTTCCCTAATAAATAAACTGATAGTATATCAAGGGCTTTACATAACTATTCTATCACCCATTAATAATTATTATGGAATCCCTTGAATAATAAATAACATAAGAACTCATGTTTAAAATAAATAAGAAAAAGACAAATAAATTTATACAAGAGATCAATTTTTAACTCAAAACCTTAAATAATAGATATGTAGATTTTTTACTTATATATTATTTATATTACACATTTTTATTCAATGTAAAATTTCCAATTCATAATAAATTTCTATCCATCTGATTTCTCAAAATCATCTTAGATTTCTTTCTCATTCAATGCAAACAAATTGCACTTTTAATTCTACACTAGCTTGGTCATTTCCTGTGTTTGGAATTGAGAATGCAAAAGAATGTCTCTAACTTTGATTGAACTATTTACCATCAACACTGTGTACAAGGGACACCAATTCAACATTCTTGGTGTCTGAAGTGTCAATAGCCAGCTTGGAATCCATGGTTTCAGATGTTGGGAGAATGGAAGAGTTGGGGTCAGCTCTAGGAACCAAAAACAGCAGCCAAAGTGGAGTGAGCCTCAAGATGTTCCTGATCAAAATGGCCAACCAAATATTATCAAACCTTGTTCTTGTGATCCTTAGAATGTGGAGAACAAAGCCACCACCCCATGATGCAGAGAGAAGTCCCACATTGTCAATTGACATTAGGAGAGCAAAAAAGGTGCCTTCAATGCCTGAAGGACACAGCTTTGAGCTAAGCACAAGCATAGGCATCCACTTTAGCCTGTTGGTCATTTGGGCTATGCTTTCAACAATCACAACAGAGAAATAATCTGATATGTCAAACTTGAGGTTCCATCTCAACACCAGAACGAGATCAAGCATCCCTGACAAACCATATATTAACTGAGTCCAGAAGAGCAAGTTCCTGAATGCATATTCCTTTAGGGCATACTGATATAGGATTGCTCCTAAAAGGGCCCCCACTGAACTAATTGAAAATATAAAACCAACACTCTCCTGTGTAAGATAAATGGAAGATAAATATTAACTGATGACATTTATTATTATTCTTATTACTATTATTATTATTATTATTATTGTTATATAATAACATAATGTTAAATTAAGATCATTTAATTAAACATGGCAGAACAATGCTACACTTAATCAAAATGGTTCAATATATCAGGTTAACAACTGTAAATTTGTAATCTGATAGGAAAAGGAATCTAGGGGACATACATAACTAGGGAAGGAACCTATTTATTACCTAGAGAAGAGATTTTTGGCTAACTTTTCTGTAAATGGAAAATAATCATATTTTGCACCAGAGTCAATCTCATTGTAAGGTAGGTGGAGAGAAAGTCTGATATAGCGGAGGATTAGGTGGACTTTCTTCCTTCACCTCATTATTAGAAGCAAACAAGTGCATAATTATATGTTGAATTTGAAACAATGTGCTTTTTGCCTTGCATTAAATGAGTGGAGGAAATTATTTCTAGTTGCTACAAGGTAAGAATTTGTTCATGAGGGACTGTTGTCACATTTACTTGTATACTACTTTTACACATCAGACAGAAAGGAGTCATATAACACAAAAGGGAAGATAGAATCTACTAATCTCTTATTGAGGTATGTTGATAAGTTGCTCTATAAATATTTATTGAAAAAAAAATTCTAACATTGATGAATATATCAAACCAAATACCTGAGAGAAAGATGGTCCATCCTTTGAGTCTGTATACCAATAAAACATTCCTTCACGAATATCCAAACTCACTGCAATGGATAAATACATGTATAAACAAGGCCTCCATACATCTTCACTCTTCAATGTAGTCCACATAGCCTTGGAAGCATCAACCAAATTTTGTTTCACCTGGACAAGACATGGAAACTCAGTTTATGCTTGTATTAGGACCATGGAATGACATATACTAGTTATACCTGTCCATAAGATGTGTGGTGCATGCGAGGCTCATAAAGCAGAAAACCAACAGAAATTACTAGTCCAGCTGGGATAGTCATCAAACCAAACGCCCCCTACGATGAAGAATGCTCTCTTAGTAAAATATAAAAGACAATGAAAATTTTGCATGTTTTAGAGTGGAAAGGTTTTCAAAGGCTCACCGTTGGACCTATAAGGTGAATAAAGATACCACTAATGAAGAAACCAAATAGTGATCCAACAGACACACTGAAGGCACATAAACTTTGCATGTCAGCTGCAAGTGAGGGATGAGAGATACTGTTCTGTGCCACACAAGCATCAATGGTTACATCTGCTATTGCCACCCCAGCATTCCCAGCTGTTAATGACAGAAGGGCTAACACAAGATGCAGGTTTTTATCCAAAGATAACACAAGCATGGCAATTACTCCTATGATACCTGAAACCATCAAAGAGGCTAATATGTTAGTGAAGCAATTTCTGAAGCTCTTTTATACTTACTCGGCATCACTGATATGTGATAGAGTACAAAGTTAATCCTCAATAACAAACTCTTTAAATGCAAACAATCCTGACCCTTCTAAGTTTGTTTGAAGAAAAGCCAACTATAATTATACTCATGCTTAATACACATTGTAATAAAGTAAAGGTATAAAATTGATCTTCCTAAATATTGCATCATTTCCAAGTTCAATATCTTGTTAAGCGCATGATATGTCAAGAAGCAGTTACTTAAATGGCATTTGGAAGAACTTTTACCAAGCTTATTCGGACCAATCTTATTATATAAACACTTCAGCAGGTATTTGATTATGCTTGCAAAAGTGGCTTGAGGATCTAAGCTCTCTATTGGACTATTTGAACAAATTTCTCCGCAAAAAACTTCTAATAGAGAAAAATAAGAGGAAAGAAAAGAAACAAGTATCTCGAGAAATATGATCAATACAATTCTTGTAAGATTCAGAGAACCCTATCCTAACAAATCAGTTTTAGAGGATTAAGTAAGACCCTACACCAAACTTACAAAATAATATCAAAATAATGTCATATTGAGTAAAACTATAAACAAATTGCAGTTTCTTTAGGCTACCTGCACTTTGATAGATGTGATTAGTCTCATTTGAACTTGAGATTGACCAATGTAATTCTTATAAGACTTGGATCGGTTCTATCTTATACGTTAGTTTTGTAAAACTGAATTATACCTAAGTCTAAATTTTAACAAATCAAATGTACTCTACATTGTTGGACACACTCCAAAACCATAGTTGTCCTTATCCCCCAGTACTTTGGTAAGTCGTGTCAAAATTATTTGGTCTTAGAGAGTGTCTCAAGCTTCAAGTAAATATGTTTTAATGATGATGATTAAATATGAAGACATTGTAGATGTTTTAGAGTGTTATACTTTCATTGTATTGTTGTTGAATCCTTCACACAAGATATTCACAAGATTATAATCAACATACATTTATATTAAAATGAGTTAAGAAGTAAATGAGTTATGAAAAGACAAAAATTGCTTTTAAAAAGGTTTTGCTGCCTTGTTAATCAATGAAACTTCTCTTAATGAGGTCCATAATAGAATAATAGATTATCTTCCTTTCAATCGATTAAACCAAAGAGTTGGAAATTATTGTCTCAACATTTTAATCAATTAACATGTGTCATGATTGATTATGTTGAAGATTTCACATCGAGTAGAGATAAGACCTTTCAATAATTTATAAGTGGATGCAATCCTTCAGCTTATAACCTGATTTTGTAAGGTTGAGTTAGGCTTAAATCCTGATTTTGTAAGGTTGAGTTAGGCTTAAATCCTGATTTTGTAAGGTTGAGTTAGGTTTAAATCCACTCTTAAGATGGTATCTTTGTAAGGTTGAGTTAGATTTAAATCCACTAACATTGTGCTTCTTTTATAACATGGAAAGGAAGCATTGAAGTAAATTCTCTCTCATGTGAGACTTCTTTTATCATATTCTCCCACTTGAAGATTTTGATGAAATTAATCAAATCTTCCATTTATTCTTTGCATCATGTTACTTATTTTTCAGATTAGGATCAAATCCATATAAACTTTCAATACTAACTAACTTTCTCATAATTTTTGTTAAATTTTTACTAGCAACTACCTTATGTTGCTTATGTCCAAGTTCTTCTATTAACCTTTGAATCAAATAAGAGAGAAGATAAGGAAGAGATTTTGGTGTGTCTTCCTAGAAAACATTGTGCTCCTTTTTGTAACATGAAAAGTAAGCACCAAATCAAATTCTTCCTGATGTGGGACTTCTTTTGTAACCGAAGTGTTCCAGTGGTTGTTTCTTGTTGATTAAGACTTGCTAAAGCATATATCCTCTTATGTGAGAAAGAGTTGCTAAGGCTGATATCCCCTTGGTATGAAGAATTGTTTTGGTTTGAAGATGTTCAAAAGGTGATTGTTTTGTAAAAACTTCTTGAAGTTAGTGGAACTAATTATTCTAAGATTAAATAGTTGAGATTGGATGTAGGATCTTGTTGATTTGAACTAATATTTCTTTGTTAATCTTTCTTTCCTTATCTTCTTTTATAGTGCTACAATCCAATCCTATATCAATTTTGTTTCCAATATAATTGTATTTAATTTTTCAATTTGAAAAGAGTTTTAAAAGAATTTCAAAAAAGGGAATTTTTCTGAAAAAGTTTAAAAAATCAATCCACCCACACTCTTTATTTAGACAAGTCATTCTTTCTTTTCTAATAAATCTATTTTGACATTACTTTTTTTTCTAGTCTACAGCTCCAAATCCTAGTTTATAAAGATTGGATTTACTTGTTTACTACAGATATGGCTTTAATATAGTTTATAAAGCTTTGACAATGCTCACACCTCACAGAATCACTCTTCCAAGAGAATTTTGGAAATGGGCTAAATTCAACACAACCTTAAACGTTAGTACAGGAAGACTGTCCAAACTATATAAGGAATATTTTGACCATAGTCCAATCCAATTAGAGACATTTATTACTGCTGTGCTTCCACTCAGTATTGACAGCTTAGCATTCATTTAAATTCTTTCAACTGATAGAGATCTAGGAAAACATTCAGAAGTAAAGTGTACAAGGAAAAGAAAAGCTGCAAAATGTTTAACAAATTACTGAAATTCCAACCTAAAACAATAATTGATTTGAAATATATATAACCTATACGTACTTAGAAAGATCAGAGAAGAAGTGCACAATGCATGACATACCAGCAAAAATGAAATAAGGTCTCCTGCGATACCCAAAAAATGGGAGAACATCAGTGAGAAGACCCCAAATAGGCTTCACAATCCAAGGAATGGAGGTGATTCCTTTATAAACCTGTGCCTCGGATGGCTGCACCTTCTGAACATCTTTCATGTAATACTTGGTGCCAACTTCAGCAAGAGCTCCACCAAGTCCCTGGCTTATTCCATAAATAACCACCACCCCAAATACAAAGCTCCAATGCATTTCCCTAGAAAGCATGCTAAACCATTGGATGGGGATGCAGAAACAGTCCCAGACCCCCCTTTTGGGTTCATTTTCCTCCACAGATTCACCATATGGATCTTCCTGATTTCCCTCCTCCTGCATTATCACACCCTTGATGCACCCTTCACAGCAAAGATTAAATCAGCTTGAAAGAAACTCCTCCAAGATTTGTTCTTTCAACTACACATGATTGGAATCTAACATAACAAGTCTCTCTGATTTCAGTTTCCAGACAAATGATAAAGGGATTTTGAAAAGCAAACAGTTATGCTGGATCAGTAGACAGTTGAAAAAGGAAACAAAAGGAAGAATAAAATCAAGGGAAATGAAACCAATAGGAGTTCAATGCGTATGATAGGAAACTCACACCACTTGGTCCTTGCCTTGTGGTTCTGAGTCTATAGGTGAAATCTTAAAGAGACTAAAGGACAAGTCAACATTAACCTTTGAAGATGACAAATGGGTATTTTGATTATTATTCCCCTATCCGACAAATCAAAAGACAAAACGTCAAATTTACATTTTTTTTTCTTCATTTTCCCTATATTAATGTTTCTCTTTCCTCTTTCCTTTTACCAAGTTTTGAGCAACCAAGCAAAACAGCAAAACCAAGAAACTTCCTTCAGGCTTAACAATTTTCCTAACCTTTACATTTGATTCTCTGAAAGTTTTTGTTTGAGGTAAAAAAATTAGTGCTTGTGAATTCAATAAACATATATGTTTGGTAGTTATCAAAGTTTTGAGATCGTGGAGCTACGCCATTGGAGCAGACAGTGAAAGTGGGCCCACATCGGTAAGATCTTGTTGCCACATTGCTGACGCCAATCTAGGTGTTGACTCAAGACAAACTATCAAAAGGTTTAAGGATCAAAGCTAGATCTGATGGTTCATTCCATTCCAAAAGTTTTTGGAGTGGAAAGCAAAAGATATAAACTTTTGTTTCATATAAATTTTCTAGATTATAGAATTAGTTTTGTAAGATATAAAATGCATCAGCCAACAATTTATGAGTTAAAAATAGTATCTTTGGAATTAATTTTATTTGAATAGAAAAATTAGTATATATAAAGAATTTTATAAACTTCTTGTACTTTTATATCCCTTAAAATTATAATTTAAGTTACCCCAAAATTATTTCCATTTCTCATGTTTCATTCACTAGAAAGGTTAAGTTATTGGAGAAATGGTGACCTTCAAATTTTTAAAACAAATTATAGGGTTGAAATAAATTACACTATTGAACTGAAGTTTCTAAAATTACATAATTTTTTATGCTTTTTATATCTTTACATTGATCTCCATTAATTGTTAATACCAACATTTCTTACCCATTGTAGAAATACCTTCTAATCAGGGTGCATCTGCATGTGTGAAATATCAAACAAGTTGATTAACTCATAAGTTTTAAACTAAGTATGATGTGAAGTTTACTTGTATGGTTGGTGAGATTCCTTCTTATATATATTTACCTATTGGAGTTCCTGAAATGACCATGTGAAGATTAGATATGTATCTCATTTGATATGAACTAATAGCAAATGTTTAAAAAATATAAAGTTTGTATAAAACTTTAAGAAACTTGAGAGATAGTTTATATAATTCCCTCTATTTAAGATAATCCCCACTTTACCATAAACAATAAATAAATTACTTGATCTATTTATTCTATTTCTCGGATATGCTACCTTACTTTTGTTTTTTACAGGGTTGTCTTCTTTATTTTATTTTATTTTTTTGTCACATTCTTCTATTTGCCCCTGTTTGGTGTACCGTCAATGCTATTAAGAAATATTATATTATCATATGTGATGTGATTTCAAACGTGATTAGGTGAACCATATAGAAAAGCATATATAGAACCCTACGCGGTTTTTTTAATGGATTAGCTGCAATTCTTTTTTTTTAATTTATTTAAATGAGAAATTTTTTACAAATACAGGTAAATCGTGCTGTGGAGATGATTTTAAATTGAAAAATCATGCATTCGAGTTCGATTGTAGATTAGAATTTTATTTTTTTTCAACTCAAGTATTAACACATATGACGAATTTAACGTAGTATTTTTTTTAAATCGTGTACAATGATACGAATTTATTTTTTTATTTATAATTTTTTTAAAATTGAATGGAAGGCATCTCATTCAGACCTACTTCTATAAATCTGAATTTTTTTTTTTACCGTAATTTTTTAATATGAGTTAAGAAGAAGTTGTGGGTTGGCTCATTTTACTTTATGTGTATTTATATGTAAAAATAATATTTAAATTATTACAAAATAAAATAAAATAAGGATTAAAGCAAAGATTTTAAGTAAATATAATTATTATAAAATTAGAAATAACTTAAATAAAATGGATTAGTACATGACTGGAGAGTAAATGAAATAAATAAAATAAATAGGATTATTGTGTAACTAGAAATAAAATAAATAAATAAATAAAAAAAGACGTATAGATAAAATGAATAAAATAAATAAAATAGACATTATCAATATATAACCGAAGATAAAATAATAAAATAAATAGGACCAATATGAAAATTGGAGATAAAATAAATAAGCTACAAAACAGAACATAAAATAAATAAAATAAAGATAATAAAAATGACCAATTCATTACTAGAGATAAAATAAATGAAATAAAGAGAATAAACGAGATCATTGCATGACTGGAGATAAAATAAATAAGATTAGTGTATAACTAAAGATAAAATAAATAAAATAGATAGGACTAGATGTATAACTGAAAATAATATAAATAAGACTAGTATATAACTGAAGATAAATAAAATAAAATAAGTAGGAACAGTATGTAACGAATATAAAGTAAATAAATTAAGTAGGACCATTGCATAACTGAAGATAAAATAAATAAAATACATAGGACCAGTGCGTAACTAAAGATAAAAAAAAATAAAGAAAGTAAGATAATATATAATTCAATAGGTTAAAATAAATAAATAAAATTAATAAAACATACATGAGTTCCTCTTTTCTTCTCTCTCTTCTCTTTTTTATTTTTCTTTCTCTTTTCTTTCTCTCTTTTCCCTTTTCTTTCTCTTTTTTCACCTGACATCTTTTATTTTCTTTTTAACTACTCTTTATCTCCAACATTTTAATTTAAGGTAGTAGTTCTACCCATCCATTCTTATTATCTCTTCTTCTTATCTTATTTTTTTTTTAATTTTAATTAATATCTTTATATTAATAATTCTTATTATTTACTTTATTTTATTTTATTTAATCACATTTTTTCTTAAAATATTTAATTTTTTATTCAAATTTTATTTAAAATACAAAATTCTTTTAAAATGAAAATTTAGTAACATGAATTAAAATTTAAAGTTTTCTAACTCTTATTTTAAGATAAAATAATTAATATATTTATTTGAAAATATAGATATGATAAAATCGTCTAATTTATTTGTGCACACTAGACTGTCTAATCTATTTGTTTAACACTTGATTTCTAGTTTGTTTGTTTACACTAAATCATTTATTTTATTTGTGTACACTCAACCGTCTAATATGTTTGTATACACTAGACCGTCTAGTCTATTGGTTTAATAATAGACTATCTAACATGTTTGTTTAACAACATATCATATAATCTGTTTAATAGTAAACCAACCATGTTAGAATATTTGTATTGTCGTTAGATTATTTTTTATTATGTTCAAATTTCTTTTATTAGGTTTCAATAAATAATTTTGAGTTATTGTCATTCAAATTTCTTTTTTTGTTTTTATTTGTTTATAACTTAGTACAATTTATTTGAATTCACTATTGCTTGAATATTAGGTTCTATCATGAATTTATGAAGGCACCTTAAATATTACCTTCAAATCTTATTTATATGTAATTACTTAAGGATTTGGTTTGAACTTTTATACATAATTACTTATAAATTTGGTTCGAACATATCTTATTCATCATGTTCATATGCAATTACTTATAAATTTGATTTGTATGTAATTATTTACAAATTTAATAAATTTGTAATTACATAAAAATTTCAATATAATGTTACTTACAAATATTTTTTTTCGTAAGTAAATGTGATTTCTTAACTAATTTTAACAATAGATAATTATCATTTTTCTTATAAATGAAACCATGCTCACAAGACAAAAGAAATTAGTCTCAGGAAAGAACTGAACGAAACGAATATTATAAGAAAAGGAAGTTCTGAATTAATAACAGGAGATAGAATATGAAATCATTTAACATCTAGTTTAGTCTTTTATCAATCTCAACATTATCATGGTCTTCAAGCTAAATGTGAGAAATATTAAAGTCTACATCATCACAATTTTTAATGAATTTTGTTCATTTTTTAAAAATCAAGGAAAGATTCATTCCAGTTAATAACAGTAAAATATTTTATTAATATCTCCAATAAATGACTATTTACAAATTACATATATTAGAAATTAAAAATATTGGTGTGAAGTATAAGTGAAGAAGTAAGAAAAATTAACATATCATTACCAATATTTATTATTTTATTTTTAATTAAATATATACAATAAATAAAATGATGTTAATAATATTTAATGTCACATCAAGTTGGGTTCATATGTTTTAAAATCAAAATTCATGGATTAAGCAGTAAATAAAATAAATTAGATTAGATTAGGTTGAATTCAATACTATAAATAAATAACTTAAACCATTTAGATAAAAATCGAATTCGCAGTTTACTAATTATTGATAATATTAATTTGAGTTTATTGAAAATAAAACTTCATCTACTATGACATCTAGCATTAATTTGAGTGAATTGAAAATAAAAAAATATCATTTACTGTGACACATGTGGCATTAATTTCAGTATTATTACATGCCATATGTGACAATATTATTAGACGACGAACTTTGATGTGGTTTAATAGTTTCTACGGTATTTTAGATAAAATAAAACGGATTTTTGTAAGTTTTTTAATTAATTATATGTTTAGTTTCACATCAAATTAAGTCAAAGAAATAATTCATGAAAATTCATGGTTTATATCAAAACTAAAATTACTTTGAATTGCTTTTTTTTTTTTTTAAAAAAAAAAAGTTTGACTGACTTTCGTTTTTCACATTCAAAATTGGGTTTCAAAATTCTAAACGTCAAATGAAACATACACTTATAAAGAAAAGCTATCCAAATAAAAAAATAAGAAGAAAAAATAAAGTAAACTTTTCTTTATATTAGAATTAAACACAAATTAAATTTTCTAAGGAAACTATAAGAATTTCGACCAATTAGCTTATAAATAAGTTAATTTTAATTTATAAGAGAATAAATGATTTCGTTTTCTAGTGTTTCGCTCCTAAAAACATTAATAGAGAAGTTTATTCAGACATTATTTACAATACGTAGGTAATATCTATAATTTTCTATATTTTATATCTCCTTTATTATTCTATGTTAAATATTAACTCATTATGTTTTTCTTACAAAACACATTGCAGCTTTATTTTATATATATATATATATATATATATATATATATATATATATATATATATATATGATACATGAAATAATCTTCAATTGAAAAGATATTGCAAATAAAACTATATAAACAAAACAGGCTATTCATGCTGTGAAAACTCAAATCCAATTTTTATTATTTAAAAAAACTCATTATATTAAAACAGTTACAGCATCACAAACATACGAAACTTTGTTTAAAAAAAGTAATGCTAAGATAGCTAATCTTGTAGGCAAAAACTTCCTGCACCTCTTGATTTAACATGCACCCATCATAGACGATAAAATAACTAAAATATACCTTTATAATTAAATAATTTTTGAAAATATTTTCTGAAAATAGATTCTAAAAAACATTTTTCAAAACATAAAAATATTTACGTTCTAAAATTATATTATACAAAACATATTTCAGAACATAGAATTTATATTTTAGAAAATATTTTCTAAAATCTATTTTTAAAAAACACCTCTCATAAATTTGAAATGAAATATTAAGAATATTTTTTATATTTTTCAAATTGACGGGATGCAAGTTCAAATGGATGGGATTGAGGAAGTTTTGTCAATCTTGTACTATCATAATTTGAATGTAAGACTATACTGAATCCAAATAAATCAATATTATGATCAAGGGATAAATCTTCGTAAAGTAACCAACAGTTCTATATTTTCTCAGGAACTAATACTCTTAACTTTTTTTAAGATAAGGTTAAAAAATAATTTAATTCAAATGAGATAAGATTATTTATGATATAGATTTTTTTCTTTTACTATATATAATACATTTAATATCAAAATAACCAAAGTAGAATAGTTTTATGTCTGGTATTGACATGTTCAGTATATTTTAGTATCTTATCTTATGTCATGTTTTATTTTATGAAGATAACTAAAAATATGAAAACAAAAGTTTTAACTTGATTAGGTCATTACTCAATAGGAGGTAGTTCACCTAATTTGGTTCCCCCATTTTTTAAACATTTTTTTCTCAGGACTGTCTCATGTTATTATTAATCATAGTTATTTTAGGGCCAAGTTGTTGCTAGTTAAAATGCTTCTCATAATATTAAGTAAGCACTAGTAAATTAGAAGAAATAGGGAATCCGTAAAAAAATTTCTCTTTAAAACATCATTATTATGTTTAATCCTATGTTCTAGAAAACTTCATTCCTATATAAATAAGAAGTTATTTTAAGCACATAGCTTTCAATTAGTATTTTATTGAGTTATTTTTGAAATATTCTCTCTTAATTTTAGCATATATTCCTAGAGAAATTTTTTTCAAAAACATATGTGATAACTATACAAGTACCAATGTATTTTTCTTAATCTACAAACAACATTTAGAGTTGCTAATTTTATATTGAGATCCTGTTTTACACTGCTTTTATATGTCCCACAATACCCTTCTTCTTTATGTCCTCAATTTTGTTGTACTTTTTTTTTTCACTTTGGAAGAAGTGGAAGTAATAATGGTGAAGGACATTCAATGATGAATAGTTCCAAAGTTGGAGGGCCATCATTAAATCAAATCATACATTAAAAAAAAAAAGTATATCACTCTTGAACCCCTCTGCTCTCAAGTATCATCTTATAGCCCTTATGTGTCTATGTAGAAGACTACCACTGTTTTTCCTTTTAGTTCACCATTTCTTCATCTTTAAGCATCTTCTTATTGACCTTTTTACATCTTTTCTCTTCTTTATGCTTTAGGGGGCCCCATTTGAAGGAACCAGAATTTTTTTATTCTGAAATACTTACCACTTTCATTATAATTATAACAACTCTCCTTATATGCTTATTTTCTCCCAATTAAGATAGTAGCTATTGCAAAAATATAGATCATTTACTGTGTGTAACCAAATCCAAACTACTGTTACTAAGCAGATGGCAGGTTCTGAACTTTAAATACCATCAAATATGAATTTAGACTATTTTCATATAAATATCAAATAAGATTTTACAAGTGATATAAAGAAAATTCCTAAATAATCGTAACAATTTATAAAAATTAAACTCTATATAATATCAGATAGAGGCAGAAGATATAAATGCTGGAGTCAGAAAATGAGAAATCCATTTTCTCTTTGAAGTTTTTAATCTTTAAAAGTGAAAAATATAAGTATATTGTGACATGTTCTCCTAAAATTATCAATTAACTATTTTCTTGACTTCAATATAAGACACTATTAATCATATAGCTGCATTTTTTCTCTCAGCCAGCAAACAACTTCAAGTTGGAGCAATCATATTCCTCAAATCACCTTTAAAAGAATAAACTTGCCTTCAACAAAACCCTTGTCTATTGTGCACCAAAGAAGCAACCCAATTAAGTGATCTGCACTCTAACAACAGAGCAGACATAATGCCATGTGAACCTTGGACATGAGTATTATTACAATGTCCTTGTTAGACACAGGAATTAGAAACAGTCATCAGCATAATCTCTTTTTTCCCTTTAACTGTCTTTTTCTCCACTCTTCACTTGTGGAGACAGGAGAGTAACAATGGTTGTTCAACAGCTTTTGTTAGCATCAATTGAAAAGGGTTATGTACATGACTACCTGCAATTAAAGAATTTGAGTAAGCATAGTCTGAAAAGTTGTGAAAGAGTTGAGTCACTTCTGGCTCCTTGATCTTTGTTGCAATGCTGCTAGTGACAACCACATGCAAATATTCAATTAGAATCAAATTAGCATTCCCAACTTCTGAGATGCATATTGCAAATCCATCTTGTTAACTATGAACAGTGATTCTACAAACCTGAGGGGAAATTGGAAGAAAAATAAATTCCCTCACTGAACATCAAGCTGGCTTTTCAATGCCACAAGCACACATCAAAGTCCACTCTTTGAATGACAAGTACTCACTTTATAATCCTCCTCTCTAGCAAAAACCAGCAATAGGAAAAAATAGCTCTCTTCCAGGGGAATTTGGTGTGTGACTCTGGTCTTCATTTGCTTTATTGTACAAAGTTTTCTGCACATAGAAAATCATGTAACACTGTGAAGCTCTGACTGTGGCCTCATCAACCTCAGTTATCCAAGCATCATCACATTTGTACCATTGATTCCTTATACGTACGAAGGAAACATAATGGCCAGACTCGAGAGTACCCGAATGGGTCACCACAGCAAAAATTTCGAACTCAGAAAACATATCTGGTTCATCACCCCCAAAAGAATAAATTCTATTTCCATATCTGGCTCTAAGGATTGAGGAGGATAAATATGGAGACATGTCTAGGGAAAATGGGAAGTGTAGGTAGCGATCTATTTTTCTTGAAGACCTCTTGACAAAAGAGTGCTCAAATCGTTTCACATGTAAACTAAGTACTAATGGAAGCTTTCTAATGGACATTTGCTTCAAAGAGTCCTGCTTTTCCTGACAATTCTGGCAGTAAAGTTTCTGGTCTGACCCCAACTTCTCTGGCCTTGTGAACAAATCTAAACAACCAGAAAGTGTAGACATACTTCCATCCTCGTTCCGTTTGGTAAGCTTTTTACCCTTTTCTGTTGAAGAGATTCTAGTATCCAAGTTAAGTGAAATGTCAACACAAGGATCATAGGTTGTTGAGGTGAATCCACAGGCCATACAAGTAACATCTGATCTCAGTAACCCATAGAACACCCTATGAGCAATGCATTGACAGTCTTCGTTACCTGTATAAAACAATAGCCATGCATCATGCGTTTGAAGAACAACAACAATTGAGTAATGTAACAAGTCTAGATTTTCTTTGTTACAATGTTTCAGACAGCAAAAATTTCAGAATGGATATTTGGTGTTAAAGCTGTTATGTGTTCACAGAAACAACCTCCTTCCTAGCCAGTTACATCAGTATTATTTTAACTATTATTATTATCATTATTTGGACAAAGTACATCATTATGATACCAGCAAAAGTGATACCAAATCAATTTTTAATTACCTTTGCTTCCATTCCTTGCTTTGCCCTCTTTCTCATGGATTGCATCTAACATTGAAATGAAAAACTCGTGAGCATCCTGCTGCTCATAACTCGCTAAATTTGCTGAATGCTGCCACCAGCTTGAAACAAAAACAAAAAGTTTCACCATTCAAAAGAAACAAGAATTTGATCACCAAAGCAACACAATGGGTGCAAATCCAAAGTCATAAAAGTTTTTGGTTTCAACTGGCATTGCCCCATCTAAACTGCAACTAGCTTCATACAAACAAATTATCAACTTCGAACTTATAATGAAAAGCATCAATCAACTTAGACCTGACTGATAATGTAAATGCTCAAAAACAGGCTTGCTTTTTTGACAAAAACCTTTCAGTGTAGAAGGTGCCACTTTTATTACTTCAGTCAGACCAAATCGAATATTTTCATAAGACTAAATGCCCGGCTCAGGGAATCAACAAATTTCGTCTTTTCTAAGCTTATTGATTGAATATCTGAAAACTCAACAATAACAAAAGCTTTATCCCACGATATGAGGTCACATGGATCACACAATGTCAATATATTTGATCAAAACCAAATTCTCAAAGATACTATTCACCATGAGATATCTCATAACAACTATCAGAGAACTCCAAATTAAGTAACTTAACCAAATTATGTTTATCAGGATCATTTAAAAGCATACTGAAGCAGATCATTAGATCCCCTGATAAATGTCAGCCATGATTTTCATTAGACAAAATCTAAAACCCAATAGCATGAGTATGACACAGAGCAATATCAGACCTGTAGAGAAACTGAGCAGGAGTATATGGATTCTGATCCCCCGAATACACAGCTGAAAAGATAGCATTGACTTCACAAAGCAAACAGATCAGATCTGTGGTTCTTCTACGATGACAAGCTTCCAATCTGTGTCCACCACTCAGGAAATAGTCCCTGACAGGAGGTGCATGAAGCAACACTTGGAGCACAGAATTCATAAAACACGTGCTACCCAGATTGTTCAATCCCCTCAACCCCATAGGATAACATGATTTAGCTCTCACATCTTTGGTGGAAACTCCACACTTAGATTTCTGAAAATTCAACCCAACCCCAGAAACCAATCTCCTCCTCTTGATCAACCTCTGCCCAATGCTTTCATTCCCAGTGGCACCACTTGCCACCCCCATTGAGTGCTTTGACATCACAACTTGGTCAAAATCAGGGTCATACAATTGATCACGGCACACCCCACAATAAAGTTCAGCCCTTTCAATGTCCACAAAAACAGCATGGCCAGTTTCTGATTGAGGGTGCAGAATGGTGTGATCCAAACATGAGAATGAAGAGCAAATCAGACACAAATAGAACCTCCCTTCACAGCCATTACAGAAACTGCATCTGGGTACCTTTGTGTTGGGTTTCTTCACACTGGTTTTCCCAATTGGGGAGGTCACAAGGAGCTTCTGGATGGCTTTGTAGCCACTGAAACCATGCTTGAGCTTGTACTCAGCAAGGTGCTGACAAGGTTCTGGATTTGTGTATAAAGGGTTTTTTAGCAACATTTCCATTAAGATTAGGTTTAAAAACAAATAAAAAACAAAAAATAAAAATACAAGATTGAAACATAAACTGAAGGGTTGTCAATGGTCTCTTCAAAGATGATGTGATCCAAAAAGAAAAAGAAAAAAATTTAAGATCAAAAATCAAAAGAACAAAGACAAAAACAACTATTGAGACCAAAAACGTGAATAGAAGAAGACAGTTATTGTTCCTGTCAAGAAAAGATGATCACGGTTCATCAAATAAGAAGACCTAAAAACAACCAAAACACACTTCAGTCAATAGATATTTTTTTATCAGCTTCTGAGTTCGGAGAGAAGACTCGGCAGAACTTGTTTGTGAGGTTTTGCTTTTGTATTAAAAAACAAAATAAGAAAAAAGGAAAAATAAAAAAGAACCGACTAGTAGCTTGTAGTCATTGGTTATATTATAATATATAATATCAAAGACATAATTGTGTTGTGTTAAGAGAGATGTGTGTACTAAGGATAATATCACATTAAGTTCCTTAAGCTCATGTTATAGTAATCCAATAATAAATATAAAAGTAATAAACATTTGTAAATATACATTTGTAATAAACAACTAGGAAAACTATGGACTCTATATTAATTTTATAGCATTTTAGTACAATGTTTCTAAAATAATAATAACCTATTCTGTTTTAGTGAAGAAAAATTATAATGGTTTCTATATTTTAAAAAGAAAGAAAATTATCTAGAAAAGTTGAGAACAATAGTAGTATTTGTTTAAGTAACAACATTAGAATAGGAATAGGAATGGGAATAGAATCCTAGAGGAAAATGAACCGGTGGTTGAAGGGATGATGATAGAAAGATAGTTGCGTGTGTTGGCTTCCTATTGTTCTTGGCTTTAGGGTAAAAAATTGTTGGTCATCATCTTATTTGTGGACCATGTGTTTCTTGTTTATAGTCACGTGGCTTCAAACCAATTGTTGCTGTTTAGGTTGGGTCATTTTAAGGACCACATTTAAGGTTTAGCAAGTTATGACAGTTGGAAAGAAAATAGGTAAGATATAAATAGTATTACTAAACATGAATAAGTAAAATAATATTTTACAAGTATATTTTTAAAATTTAGTAGAGCGAATTGATTTTCAATAAAAATGTCCCTTTTTTAAAATTCTTCAAAATTGAATACAATTATAGTGAATGTAAGATTATAGAAGAATCGATTACATCAAAGTTAAAAGAATAATTAGATTTAAGTCCCTATATATACCATTTTTAATTAATTTTAAATAAAATTTATTAAATGGTAATTGAAATTGATTAAATTATCTTTTAATGAAATAAGTTATTAATTTAATAATTTTTTTTGGAAGGTGATACTACAATCACAAAAATAAAATTTATAAATCATGTTAAACTACTATGCTAACTAAATCATTATATCTAAGTAGTTCAATTTTATGAAAAAAGGAAAAGAAAATTGAGTATTCTTTCTTGATGTTCATGCTCTCCTAAACTCTAAAGCTTTTGTAATCACATTAGAATTACTTTCACATCACTTTGAACGAGAATTTTTTAGAATTACCTAGTATTATTGTTTTTTTATACTTCTTCTAATCTTTAACCAAATGCGGTATTATTATTCTTTATGCTTCTCCTAATCTTTAATCAAATTGAGCTTAACAGAACCGTGACTAATTCTTTAAATTTAAGCAACTTTTGACATAATTGATTATCAGATGTGGATAATCAATTATCCTTATCAAAATATGTATATAATCAATTATAAAAAAATACATAATTGATCATCTTACCTTTGATGCAAGCATGCTGAAACTCAGGTAGAGGCACTGCTCATGCATATGCAACTAAGGTTAGAATAATATTTTACATCTTCCTAGCATGACTTTCCTCGACAATCTTCATTCAGTAGTACAAGCAACACTCTCCACCCTTCCCCCCTTTCTACACTCTCAGCGCAACTCGACTCATCCAAACAAGGAGTTTACTCGTCTTTCCTTCCTCGTGCATAGTAGAACAACATAATCAAATGGAGTGCTAGTCTCTTAAGTGTCATTTTCAATATCACATACTCTCATATAAAACATAAAGTAAGATCATTAAGCATCCATAATTCTAAACATGATATATCATACATGTATATACATATATTATTCCATCAATTTAAGTTACGATATCAGACCTCACTCTAGAGAACTCACAAATCACTATCCAAAACTATAAGATTCTTCAATTGAGTCTTAATGACTCTAGGATAGTGTCATCGATATCAGATAACGAAAAATATCAAAAAACCCAAAAATCCTTTATAACGGAAACCATAATAGGTTATGGCAGAAGCATTGAGGTAAAAAAGAAATACAATATATAGATATAAATATTTTAAAAAATACATTAATATAGTTGTTCTGCAAAAATAATGGAAGAGACAATCATAAGTGATAATATTATTATGTTTAAAACATAAAATAAAAACAGAACATAATATAAATGTCTTAAATTTCTAACTATCCGACTCTTCTTCAATCTCAACATAATTCTCTTCCATATTATCTAATGAGGCATATCCCTCTTCCTCTTCTCCTTCTGAAAAACTTTTGTCAGAGTTAAGTAATTTTCTAAACTCAGAATCAGAGGTATCATGCAATTCATTCTCAATACGAATTTGAATATTCTCTTTGTGTATCCTTGTTGAGGTTGAAGTCGCACCTGGACCTTTTTTAGAAGCATGGAAAGATCTAATAACAATATCACCACTTGATGGTAGCTTTCTTTTACCATTTGCTTGTCTCCTTGTATAAGTTATTGGTTCTCCAAGACTTGAAACTTCATAAATGGTTGTCCAATTCAGAGTGAGATCATAATAAAAAAACCAACTAATTTCCTGCCTCTTCATTATCATTATCATCATTTACTTTCCCCACTAATCACTCATTACACTCATCAATGTCATTCAATACAATAAAGTTTATTTCATCCATAATATTGTATCTTTGAGCAAGTTGTTAGTTATACTTTATGTAAATCAAATCAAGAAACCTTTTATGCTCTAACCTATTCTTTTTTTTTGTAATGAATTTGCTTTGTGAATAAGCAAAAAATGAATTAATTTATTTCTACATTCTACGAAAAAGATAATAACAAAATGAGTCATGTTATGAATAATGATTATTACTTGCTCAAATACGCTCCAATTGCACTAAAATCCAGATGAATTAAATGTCAAACTTAGAATCTTGATTGCTAACTTTTGTAAGTTGGGGGCTGCGTGCCCATAGTTCTTCCACCATTGAGCTATACAAAATGTAAAGAAAGCAACTTAGAACGTAATCATTATATGATATAAGTTATATCCTGATGCAATTTAGAAAGTGTTTAAGTGTCTCACTTGGGACTGTGGTTTTCCTTGATTCTTTGGAAAAGTCATCACCAAAGAGCCCACTTTAACTTTTATACAGAGGCAACCTGGTTAAATTTTTTTGTTGCACATCTTTAGTTGGCACCAATCTCTTAATGCAAACATACAATCCATTTGTAACTTTTAAATCATATTCCATTTTCGGGTTGGAATAATAGAACTCTGGGTTCAAAAAGTAACCTACAACATACAGGGGGTGATGAAATTGACATGTCCATCTATTATCAATTATTGTAAATATATCTTTGTATTTACTTTCATTGTTATTGAATGACTTCATTATTGTTTCCTTGGCTTTCTCCATTATTTCATATATATAACCCATAACTGTTTTTCTTTCCCATCTACCAAATGAAGTACATGAACAAGAGGAGCTATAACTTTGAGAGTAAATATGACATGATTCCAAAATGAAGGCATAAGAACAATTTTTGCAGCTTCCTTTCCCTTAGCTTTTTTAGACAACTTGCTCTTGCTTCATTCATCTGAAGTGAACATCCTTCTCAAATTTCCCTTCTCTTGGTGCAACCTTGTAATGATAAATAAGAGGTAGCGAACCTTGTAACTGCGTGTCTTACCAATTCTCTCTTATTTGTAAATTGTCACAACAAACTCAATGAACTAGGATGACTATATATAGAGCCAACAAGACTAACTCCTATTCCAATTGTCTTCTTTATTAAAGGAAGCTTTCCAATGTCTTCAAGCATTAAATCTATACAATGGGCAACACAAGGAGTCCAAGTCCAATAGAGATGAGATATTTTCTCTTCCAATAATTTACCAGCCAACACATAATTACTTCCATTATCATCTATTTGGAGTTAGATGGTCTAGCACTACGTTAGGCGGTCAATACTGAAATTCTTTTAACTTGCTAGTCAAACGATAACGATAAAGGAACTCACTAAAAAGTTAATCAAACATCATTGCTTCTGATCAGTCAATGCATCTGACATAATAGAACAACCATGTTTGCTCCATTGAAATTTATGATGTTTCAACAACTTATCATTGTAGTCAACTTCCTTGTTGAGTAGTGTAACTCTAGTTTCATGATAAGCAAGAGATAGAAAATTAGGTCCATATGCACCTATAACATCAATCATATCTTGAAATTTTTTCAATCTTACAAGATTGAATGACAAGCCTACTTGGTACCAAAATCGAGAAATATACTGATGAACTAATGCCTTCAAATTTTTTTCACATACTTATTTGATAATAGCTTGCCTTATCTTTTTTATTCTCTTCTCTATTACAAAACTTGGATTTCTACAAAACATCCATTGGTCCTTTTTTTTCTACCACTATTTCTCCCCTTGCCATTACTAGTTGTGGAAATTTCAATTTCATCTTCACTTTCATTATATCTTGATGAAAAAGGTTGTTGTTTTTTCTTTAAACAATTTTCAAAGCTCTTCCCTCACATTTTGTGGAGTTTTGGTGCAAGGAGTAATGTTTTCCTTCTTCGCCTTCAAATGTTCTTTAACTCTTGTAACTCCTCTTTTCATAACTTTCTTGTAATAATTACATAGTTGTATTTAGGTTGGATTCATCCATCAGATGACAATGTTTCCAACCTAGAAATTATGCACATTAAGTTAAATAATATAATATGTTATATAATTGTGCACATTAAGTTAAATTATTATATAATATGTAATTGAGTCGGGTAAGATTCAGTTCACTTAAAAAAATTAAGGATTATAATTGTTATTGCTAGGTTAAACTAGGTTAAATTGCAACTGTTAGGTTAAATTGTTGTTGTTAGGTTAATTTTTAGTTGTTGGACCCGAGTATGGCCCGAGTCAATAAAACACACAGTAGTTAGGGTAAATTAATTGGACAGGATAAGACGCAATTCACTATAAACTACTACTTTAAATTAAGGTCGCCGCCAGCCACCTCCTCCTGTTGCTGCTCCTCAGCCCTTCGTCCTTCGTCTGTCATACCTATGCACCCGCCATGTCTCCACACACGTAGGGCCTCCGCGCTTGCTGCAGAAAGTGGCCACCACTGAAAACCCGCTTCGCCACTGCATTGTGGTGGCGGTCGACTGTAAAACCACCACTGCTTTCCTTTAAGGATATTTAATAACACTATCATAAGATAATTTGTCACACTCAAAAAACTCATATTAACTCAAAAACACTCATATTAAACGTATCTCACCAAAAACTTATACATAACCCATAAAAATGATGTTGAAATTCATCTTCGTCTTTGTATATCAGAATGATTCGTTGCACCTATCAACCTCATTTATCTTCTCAGTGCAATGTCTTGATCTACGGGATATAAATCATTAGTATAGTCAATCATAGCAATTTCTTATACCTAATATTACGGTTCTTAGAGTTAAAATATCATTTCAAATATCCCTCACACAACCATAATAGGCCACTATACGAACTAGAAATCTATGCACAGTCACACTATGTCACAGTGTCATACATATCTTCATGCAAATATATAACACTATGTATGTATATAGTATAATCACATGTATAACATGAGAAATAATTACAAACATTGTTCAACACTGTGCAACTAAGATAAGATAATATTAAATTACACAAATCAACACATACACACACTGTTAAACAGTATACAATTAACAATAAAAAAAGATGTGAAGTTAGAATCAATACTGATACAACTTGTTTTAATATATCATTCATTACTTCTTCAATCCTAAACCTTAACTAAACCTTAACCATAAGAAGATGTTATTGATTGAACTTGTTTTAATGTACCATCATTACTTCCCCATCAGTATATTCTATTCCTCAACCCTTCAACCCTAACTATTTTACTAACAATAAGAAAATGTTAAGTTACATAGATTCATATTCATTCAATTTGTTTTAATGTATCATTTATTGCTTTCTCAACAGTATGTTCTATCATCACCAAAATAGATATCTTATCAAACTATATTTTTTTTAAAAAATACAAAAAAATAATTTTTAAATAAATGAAATTCTTATAAAATAAAAAAAATGAAATTATCAGTTATTTATAAACTTTCTTCTTTTTATTTATTTACAATTTATATATCTAAAAAAGTCCATTTCTTACCATGTGTTCTTCTTCAAACTTTGCTTCACCCCTTTTGAAACAAGCTACTGAAGCATATACTTTTAACTACAATGTATTGATAATGGAAATATTTTTTTTTACTGTTAGTCAATTATTTATGGACATGTGTAATCAAATTATTAATTTGACAATAATTATTTTAAAATTTACATTTATAGTGATATTTATTTGATTAATAGTGTAAAAAATTTCGATTAATTTTAATAGTATCAATATGAAAACTTTATGATTGTCAATCAAATAAAAACCATCTTAAAAGTATAGCCTTTAAAGTAATTATTATAAAAATAAACAAGAAACATCTTGCGTAATTCACAGTTAAAATAATATTCTACGAATTAAATTAATTTAAAAATTTCTAACATTGAACATTTCAAGCACTGGTTTTTTTTATTAACTAAAAATCAATGTTTGCTTATAATTGCCAAAAACTCTTAAAATGCACAAGAAATTTTTTTTTTTTTAAATTTCTAACATTGAACATTTCAAGCACTGGTTTTTTTATTAACTAAAAATCAATGTTTGCTTATAATTGCCAAAAACTCTTAAAATGCACAAAAACATTTTTATGATGGTGGAGAAATCTTCCCCATTGTTTATGTTTACAGATTTCTAATTTAATTAAATACTAATTTAGAATCTAATGATATAAGTGATTAAAATTTTAATAATTAATGTTAGATATAAATTATCTTGATTAATTAGTCACTAAATTCAATTATTATTTTTATTTTATAGTTATTTAGCAATCAAAACCTAATTTGATAATTATTTTAATTACAATTAACAATTATTTTATTTGGTAGTTAAATTGGTATTTAAATTATAGTGTTATTTTGATCAAATAACATCTCTAATAATAAATAGGGCTGATATAAAAAATAAAACTCTTTTATATTATATTTACATCTGGCCTAAACAATTCATTTTAATATAATAACCAATATAATCTATTCAAAATTTTTAGGGTTCACAATGAAAAAAAAAATATGTTGATGATGATTCTAATCGAAGTAAAGAGTCACTCTCCACGATCTTTCCTTTTCTAACTATTCTCTTTGAAATTATTTATTTGATCTAGAAATAACATTCTTCGTTAAGAGGGATCTTTGTGTTATTACATTATTAGATTCTGGTTTTATCTTTGTTGTCCTTTTATGAGATTTTACTATTTTTTTAGTATAAGAAATACATATATATATATATATATAATATAAGTAAAAATAAATTCTTATTCTAAAGATAAATTAGACTTAAATTTATTTTTTAATATAATATTATTATAGTCTATTTTAACAAGATTTATTGAAATTATTATATCACTATCTTCAGATATTTAATCCCATCTTTAAAACCTACATTGTTTACCATGAGTAAGTGTTGGAAGATCCTAATGATTAATAAATCACATTTCTATATGTGGTTATTTAAATTATAACACATCCTTCTCCTAAAATTATCACATGTGATCCAAACAATCATAAGTTCAAGAAGACTTAGAAAACCATAATTTATTCAAGATTCATATCCTATTTGTACAAAACAGATAGTTACCCCTTTCTCTATAGAGACACAAGCCACAAAAAACAAAAATTACTAATGTGCAGTAAATCTCTCTAACTCAGTCTACTATGAGGTTAAGATGAAACATGGAAGATTGGTAAAAACCTTCTTCATATGGTGACTAGCTACCACTACTTGGAGTAACTTAATAGTTCTTAATCACCTCATCCCATAGTGTAAGAAGCTGCTGGTAAGTTGATTACTGTAGTCTTAATCTTTGTCATCATGTTAATACTGTTGGTGATTCCTTGAGAACCAATTCCACTATCCTTCAGTCCCTGCCATAAATCATATTTGATTGTTTAGACAGAAAAACAACAAATAAAATGAGATGGTTAAGTAATCAAATCTTATTGAGAATTTCTGTGATAGGCTCTTGAACCCCAAACAAACAGTTACTGTTTCACACAAGGAAAAAGGCCAAGGTGAACGGTTTGTTTGCCCTAATGCTATATCAATGTGTATCAAAATGTATATATAACTCTTATTACATGTTGTTGTTAGGGTATATAAATTAAAGTCATCAATTCATGAGGGTGGAAATAAAGGAGGAATGTTTTTCTTTCTTTTTTTATTGGTAGAAACCTTTGAATTTGTTTCCTGAAAAAGGGAATTCAGCAACTAGTATTACAACCTACAAAAGTTTTATGGCAACTTGGCAAATGTAGAACAATATTTCACCTGAAAAGGAAAGTGATCAGGTCCACGAGATGGTGCTGAGTTAATTTGAACTGTTCCTGTCTCCATTGCATCACTTATCAGCATTGCTTTGTTAATGTCTCTTGTGAAGACACATCCCTGCATTATTCATAGGGTTGAATTAAACAAAGGAAAGAAAACTTTTGTGCCTTGGAGTAGATAAAATGGCATTTTGATTTTTGACTGAGACTCAAGATTATGATCTGTCACTGATGTGATCATGAATATGATGAAAACAAATTTAGATTTAAATGGACAATCCACTTAACAAACCAGCTATTCACAAAAGCATCCTATTTAATAAAAAACTGTTCAAACTTTTAAGCTCATCTAGCATGTAAAACCTTATTATAGCTGACACTTTCTGTTGCATGTAAGGAAAAATAAATTAGAGAAGCATAAAATGAAGCCATTTTTGAAATGATTTTGACATTTGAATGTATGCATTCATATTGACGAACTGTACTATACCTGAAGGCCAAAATTGCTGGCATTACAGTGGTTGATTCCCTCTTCAACAGAATTTATTCTGATAACTGGCAAAACTGGTCCAAATGGCTCCTCCCATGCTATCCTCATATCAGGACGAACATTATCCAACAGCAATGGCCAAATGAGATTTCCTTCCCTTTTGTATTCCTGGCAGAATGTTGCTCCTTTCTTCTTAGCATCCATTACCAATCCTTCAATGAAGTTTGCAGAGGATTCTGTCACAACTGGTGTTATATCACTGTCGTTCTCAGGTGGTCCAACAGTTAACTTGCCAACTTTATCATTGATTTTCTTAACAAGAGTGTTGGCAACGGATTCCATGACCAAAACTACCTTTACAGCTGTGCATCTTTGACCACTGGCATAGAATTTTTCATTTGTATTAGGATTTAGGAGTATTGTTGTCAAGGTAATCAATGCAGCCACAATGAGAAAATTGTATTGTATAAATGAACCAGTTCACATACTGAAGTTTTAAACTTGGGAATATGTGAAAGTTCCACATTAATCATGAAATTCAAAGATGTCTTTGGTGGATTTTGTTGCATGAACTGTTTCCTTCTTTACATTGTTCCATGTAATAAATTAAGTAAATGGTTTACCTTTTGGAGGGAGAAGAAACAACTAAGAAAGACAAGATAACATGTCTCCTTCCCATGTCTTTATTTTATCCTTCTAATTAATACTTTTTCTCAGTCTCCAATATACTCTTTCTTAATACTGCATCCATTCTCAAATAAAAAAATTCTCAATAGAGAGATAGATTATATTTGCTTTAGATTTTGCTTTTTTTCTGATATTTTTATTAAATATCTGAGAACAGAAGTATCACACTATTAGAGGTGCAGGTATAAAGGATAAAGGTATTAAATAAAGATATTTTCGTCAAAATATAATAACATTTACTTCCACTAAATATTTCTTTATCTGAGAATGTTCACCTTAAAAATCTAGACATATGGAAAGGAGGTAATACAGATTTCTATAGGCAAATCCAGGTGCATATGTTAAAGGACAAATGAAGCAAATTTGAAGTTTCTCCTGTAACAAATTTTGAAGTCTATTGTTACCTGTAGGAGAAGCCTCCTTTCATCACGTTAGCAGCTACCAAATCCAAGTCAGCATCTTCAAGAACAATGCATGCATCTTTTCCACCCAGCTCCATTTGAAGAGGAACCATGCCAGCCTTCTTTGATATTGCTATTCCAGTGTCTCCACCAGTAAAACTGAGAATTGATGTGAATTAGGTGGAGAAATTCCCAGTAATGCAATGACGAAACACCTCTCAACTAACCAAAAAACTACCAGTCACTATTCTATCTTCATAATTTGGCACAACATAACTCGTGTTTTTCATGTTATTATCTTATAATTACTGTTGCAACTACATGCAGCATACAAAAGATGAGATACGATGGAATTATCTAGCTTGAACATCTAGTTGGAAGTTGGAGCTACATTTGCAAATTAGGAATCACATGAATTATTTCATAGAAAACAATAATCATTATATTATAGTGGAGGACAACAATTACAATATGGCAAAAGAAGTGCATATTACCTTATGCAGTTCACCCCCGGATGCATTGTAAGAAAGTCACCAATCTCAGAACCCTTTCCTGTGACACAGCTAATAAGACCTTTGGGGAAACCAGCCAAATGAAAGCAATGCACCATATGTAGTGCAGCAACAGCACCCTGTATGGATTAAGAGCTAAGCAAGTTGTCTGACTCATAAAGCATTCAAAATATAGGAAGCCTTTGAGATTTATCTGAATTAAATGATAGTAATACTAACTACTAATAACTAATAAGTATATGCTCTATAAATAGTTGCGTACCTGAGTGGGGGGTTTAAGCACAATGGAGTTTCCAGCAATAAGCGCTGGAGCAATCTTTGAAACAGCCAGATTAACAGGATAGTTAAAAGGTGGAATGGCTAAAACAACTCCAAGTGGAATCTGCACACAGAAATATCACAAAATAATGCCTCATTTAGTGACAAGCACAAGCATAGAGTGTAGGATATTATTGAGATCTCACTTTGGTTGATATAGTCCTTATAAGGTTTGGATAATCCTCAGCACATGAACCAGAGATATGTTCAATATAGTCCTTTATAGGTTTTGTAAAGAGTTTATAAGTCTTAATCGTAATATGGTATTAAAGTTTATCTTATTACCTCTAACTGTATAGTGGAATGTGATTCATTACTTCTAGGTGAAAAGATAGTAAGAGTTTAGACATTGCGATGTGAGGGAAAGAGTAACAATAGTTAATGGTTGGTCTTATAGTCACCATCTAAGTGAAAGGTCAAAATACCTTGGAAGAGAGACAGTATTTTGTTCTATCATTGCCTGGAAAACTATCAGAGACCAGAAATTTTCCTTCCCCAAGAATTCTCACACCTTCCTCAGCACAATATGAGACTAAATCCCCTGATCTGACCACCTACGTAGAAACAAAGCATTTAAAAGGAAAGTGAAAGCCAAGACCAAAATGGACAAAAAAGGTCTTGAATTTGATAAACATTACACTATGCCAATGAAATTTTCAAATTGAACATATACATACTTCAGTGACAGCATCCTTAGCTGGCTTTGCAATCTCCTTAACAAGGCACTCAGCAATAGGTGCTTTGTGTTCCTTCAGTATTGCTGCAGCCTTGTGAAGCATCTCTGCTCTTTTCCACAGTGGGGTCTTGGCCCATGATTTTTGAGCTGTTTTTGCTGATTCCATGACCCTATTAACCTCTTCCTGGGTACAAGCTGTTTGAGATTCAATCAAACAGAATCAATATCCCAAATTCACCACCTACAAGTTACACCCTTAAAAACAAAACTGAAAAAAAGACACTACCATCATGCTATACTAATCACCAATTCCAACAACAAAACCATGAAAAACTAAATGATCATATGGGTGTATTGTTAATTCTCTTCCAATCCAAGTCTTGGATCAGAAACAACAAAAGAATTGGTCTTTACATTGGGGTGTGTGAACAATACCTTGGACCTTGAACTGGGTCTTCCTAGTGGAGGGATTGATGATGGGAACAGATTTCCCAGAAGAGGACTTGTGCCAGTGTCCTTGTGCATAGTACTTGAAGACATCACCATCTATGATCTCTGCAAAGGTACCAGTGCCAGCCATCTTCAACAACTGATTCTATGACTTTAAGGTTTGAACTTTGGCTTGCATAAGTATATATTTATATTGATATTGATGACGTGGTTGGAAATTACTATTGGGGTGGATTCAGACAGAGTCAAGGAACAGCTACAAATGCTGCTAACATTAGTTTAGTCCTTGACCGATCACTGTGCTTTTTTATGAAGTTTTGCAGGAATTAGAAGGAAAAATTTGAATAATTGTTAAATTACTAATTTTGTATATTACATTATAGGACACGCGTATCACTACAAGAACTCGTGTTCCAGATGTCATGTGGGATACACAAACTATAATTCTTTATTTAATGTTTTTAATTATAATTGAAATTTAAATATTTAAATACTTTTCAGAGTATAAATATGGAATATTAAGCTAGTAATAAGTGATTAACATTTCATTAAATATTATATTATGATATTGAGTCACAGAGTTTGAATTTAATATTTATAATAATACTTTGAGTAAATTATTGTATAAACTAATCTTTTTTCATTTAGAATTACTTTCCTTGCAGAAAAACCTGCTGTAATGTTTTTTTTTTTTTTTTTAATAATTAGAGTGTCAATGTAGTGATTTTGTAACAAGGGAATTAGTATTTTGATAGGAAAAAAATAAGGACTTTTTTTTTTTTTTTTCAATCTCATGAAACCTGTAAGATATATGAACATAATTTACTTTAATAGTTTTATCTAATAAACTAGTATTTTTCATACCTCATGTAACCAAAATATATCTTAAAGAAAATTTGCTTAACCAAATAAATTGAGTGAATAAAATTATTATGAAATGTAACAAAAAGATAACTTCAAAATTTAATGATAACAAATGATAAAGTTTTATACTATTTATTTATAATAGAAATTAACTACTTTCTCGTTATATATATATATATATATATATATATATATATATATATATATATATACAATAAGGTTAACTTTTTTATAAAATCATACTATATCACTATCAAATTTTAGCAGGCCAACTTGACACCTTAAAATTTAAACAATTACTTATCATCACGTGAACATCTGTAAAAGAGAGAAAAAAAATTACAAACAAGTATAAGAGCTCCACCAAATTCATGCTAAGAAAAAACCAACCACCAAACCAGACACACTAACAGAATCCAAGTTCTTGAAAGTTATATCTATTTATAAAAAAAATTAAAATACATATAAGTAGGTAAAAAGTCAAACCAAAAGAATTCTCCACCCTTTTATTAGCAATAAAATCAGCATACTTATTACCTTAAGAAAAATGTGTTAAACCTTAAACTCAATGTTAGTACAATCTTTCAACATGATTTTTCCAAGAGTTTAAGAAGGCAAAATGGTAAAATTATTAAAAGTCTAACAAACTAAGGTGAAATCAATGTTTGTAAACCTCTTCTCTTTGAAAATCTCTACAACAATATCAACATACACTTCACCATGTAAGACATATAAGAAACTCTCAAAGTATTAACGTCTACTATCCTCGAAAATACTTTTACTAGCAAAACTATTATAATTATCTATTTGACCCAACTTTGATAAAGACATATTTCAGTTACTCTATTTTATGTAAGAACTTTCCTTGATCTAGTCTGAACATAAAAAAAAGAAAAAAAAAAAAACTTTAAAACAAACAAGTCAATGATAACATTATTCATCCTTACTTATATTACCTTTGTTTTGAATGTGCCATTTAATTAGGTGTATAATATAATAGAAAAAAAATGAATTAGATGGTTGAATATCACATAATTCCTACATTTTCATATCATCGATATAATGTAATTAATATCTGCAAGTCAAATCTCACCAAGAATATGACTCCTAGCATTAGAAATAAAGCTAATGATATCCTTTTTAAAGGTACATACAACAAGAAGCAACACCTCAAGATTGGATATGATTATCAGTTGGAAGTCTATTAAAACAAGTTTTCAAAAATCAAAGTCTTGAGCATATTTCATATTTAATATACCAAAATCAATCATTGGTCTTCTCCCTGAATAAAGTAACATTCATTTTTCTTATTTTATGTAAAAATATTATTGAATAAAATTGAAGTAAAAATCATAAAACTTAAAAATTGAAGTTTAAGAATATAGAATTTAAGATTTTTTTTTTTTACAAATAAGATAAGGAGATGAGTGTAACTAAAAAATATAAATAAATAAGTGTCATTTATAAATAAAAAATGAGAAATTTGAAAATTTATTTAAAAATATAAAAAATATGATTATCATTTTATTAAAACCATAAAAAAGATAAAATTCTATTTTAAAACTGTAGAAGGAATGTATCTCATTTAGTATAACCTAAATATGGAGTGGACTAAATGCATTTATTCCATTTGCTTCTTTTGATCTTCCAAGGAATCTCAAATCTGATAAGAAAAGCTTAAACCATCACTTGAGTCACTTTTCAATCAAAATAGAATTTCAGCCTTTTGAGTGAGCCAGCTCAATAGTTATCATAATACAATAGCCAAAATAGCATTAACAGTACTGTTAAAAACATAGTATAAAAGCACCAATAATCTCATAGTTGAACCTTTAAGATGACTGCTCCAGCAAAAAGACATGAAAAACCTCTAGTAACACCACCTTCAGTATTACATTTGATATGGATCACCAATTCGTTTCTGCCGAAGGATGCTCATAGACATCAAAATTAAAGAATTTTAGGATTTTAAACACCTCAATATGGAGTTAAGCATAGGGCATTAAAAAATATGAATGATTCCACCAGAAGCAATTTGCACTTGTTTAATATAGTTATATTAAACAAAACTATACATTATTTTAAAATTATAAAGAATAATAGGTTTAGAGAAATCATGTTATCTATCAATGCTTATATCCTTTACATCTAATAAAAATGTGATCACATTAAATTTAAGTAAAACTAGTATATTTTATTTTACAATTTATTTGACTTATACATTTTATTAAGTAATTAATATCAAACATTTTTAAAAGAAAAGAATACATTAGAGTAATAGTGTTTCTGTATATTTTTTTTCTCTCTCTTCGTTATTTCTTTCTTCTCTCTTCCTTTTCTCTATTCTTTCATTTTTTGTCTTTAGTTAAAAAATCTTAATTCATATCTCGTCTTTATCATTATAAGAAATTCTTGATCTACTTACATAATATTACATACAAATTTTTATTTATAGGTAAATTTAGTATTACTATAATTTTACTTTCAATCTATTTCATACGAATTTTATCAACAAATTTTATCTAAAGAAGAATTCATAGGTAATTACATACATATTTTAATCTGTAAGTAAATTCGTGAGTACCTACGATTTCTATCTATGAATATGTTATATTCGAAAAAATTAGTAGGTAATTACCTATGAATATTTTTATAAATAATATTAATAATTAATTTTATTTAAAAATGTTATTAATATTATTATTAAGATTATCAATATTTTTAATATTATTACAAATTCTTATTGTTATTAACATATTTTAATTAATAATATTATGTTTATTATATTAATATTAGATTTATTAATTTTATTATTATTATTATTAAAATTATTTTTAATATTAGTATTGTTATTATTAACATTATTAGTATTACTATATCATTAATAATAATATTATAATTATTATTAGTATTATTATTATTATTATGGTTAATAATATTATTATCATTACTATTTGTAATATTAATATTAATATTAATTTGAATAATAATAATAATATTATTATTATTATTATTATATTATTAATATTATTATTATTAGTAATTTTATTAATATTATTATTAATTATATTTTTAACAATGTTAATATTATTGGTATTAATATGATTAATATTATTTTTAACATTAATAATAATATTATATTTATAAATAATAATAATATAACAAAAATAATAATAGTAAATATATGCACACAAGTCTTAATTTCATCCTCTAGTTCACATTTAACAATATAACAATTATAACAAGAATAATAATAATAATAAATATATGATCACAAGTCTTAATTTCATCCTCTAGTCCAAATTTAACTATATAAACAAAGTTTGAGTATTAATATTATACTTAATAATAATAATAACAATTATAACAATAATAATAATAATAATAATAATAATAAATATAATTATAATTCTTAATTTCAGGTGTAGTCCAAATTTGACTGTTTTGTGAAGGTTTGACCTTTTAATCATAATTTAACCTAAAATCATGTTAATAATCAACTCCAAATACTTATCTTTATTTTTTTATTATTATTATCAGCAGATTATTTTATTATCCGATTGCGTAGCTCAGAGTCATAAGATGTTCCTGTTCTAAAAATTATGAGTTTACCTATAAAACCAAATAAAAGTATTTAGTAATTTACACAATTGCAATTACTATATCCGATAATATTACATTTTTTTAGATATTACATTTAACACTCGATTTTAAAATTTATGCAATTATACAAAATAAAGTACCAAAATCATGTAATTGTTAACAAATCTTAAAATAAAGTATCAAAATCATGTAATCTTGCATAAATCTTAAAATAGAATACCAAATAACAGTTACATGATTGAAAAAAATTTCACATTATAAAAATAAGCGAAAAATAAAAATATTAAGAAAGGTGGAAATGATCGCATTTACGCCTTAAAAAGAATTTAATTTGATAAAATTGATACTTTTATTTCTGGAATACAATATCTTGTTTGAATGAAACCATAAAAAGGGAGAATGGACTAGTTAGGATTATGATGACAGGGAAAAAAAACCTAAAGCATCTAAAAGAACTTGTTGAATATCAAATGAATTGAACAATTGAAAGAAAAAAAAAATCAAATGAATTAGAAGAAAGAACTAAAAAAGAATGGTAGAAATAATTTCTTTTTATGTTACTTAATAAATTAGGAATGGTTTATTAATTTACAACGGAAATTAATATAAGAACAAAAACAAAATACATAAATATCTACTTACTCTTATTTCCATGCCCAATTTAAAAGAGAAATATCATCAAAATTAAAATAAGTTCAAATCATATTCAAATTCTACTATACAAGAAATTTGTTTATCATCCCTCTTTATTAGTCATAAATAAATGTCATATTTTTTAAATAAAAAGTTTACATAAATTAGAATAATATTACTTTTATATATATATATATATATATATATATATATATATATATATATATATATATATATATATATATGTTTATATTTATATAACACTTTGAATCCTGTATTGCTCATAAAGTCAAAAAGGATACAAACATTTACACTCATAAGAGGGATAATAAAAGAGTAAAAAGGAAATATTTCTGAGTGATTTAAGAGTAACCATTTATACTCTTTTACTGTAAAAGATGAGAAAGTAGAAGCAAATTTAACATATCAAGAGCCAATATTATTAAAAGATTATAATTTGTAAGACAAACTACATCAAATGACATCAAAGTTTGACACAGAACTACATAGAAAAACAAAAGTACATCAGAAGATTTCGGAAATTCAAGAACATGCAATCTGAGACGAAACAGGAATGAATGGAAATTGTTTATCCGAAGCATAATTAAATTGAAAATCATCTCGGTAGATAGATTGACCATTGTTAACAAGACAGCCATTAGATGAGATCCTCAAAAGTGAAGGGTCTATTTTTTCAACAGATCGAAATCCTCTGCAGTTCAAGATCACGTTCAGTTGAACACATGCACAATTGTTAGTGATTTTCACTGTCCATTCTGGCTTTCCCTGTACTTTAACTCCAGTTTGTTTTTGGGTTATGGAGAGGTCCTTCAAAGAGCATGAACCTGCCATCATGATCCATGAAAGAGTTCAGCAATCCTAATTTTTTTTTTTTTTAAAAAGAATTTGTATGATACATTGAGAGAAAACTTTACCTTGACATATGATGGGAAGGAAGAAGATGATGCCAAGAATCTTGATTGTCCAAGAAGCCATTGTAGAGATACAAATGCAATGCAAGCTTTGATTTCGAAATTAGTTTTGGATATGTCTATCACTGATATGTTGCATTATTTATAGATGACAAATTACACTGTTAGCAATATAGAATTAAAGCATAATAAAACAAAAAATAAAAGTTTTGATGATTGTGAAAAACAATCACATGTATTTAGGGAAAGAAATCAATCACAAGTATTTATGTGATTTGATTTTTTGTAAAGAAAAATCATCAGGAATTATTTATATATCTAATATTATAATATTATACTATTGTTAGAGTATTATATGAAAATATTAAAAAATAATACCATGTCCCTATTTATACCTTTCCATTATAGTTTTATATAAGTTAAATACATTAGTTTTTTTTTTCTTTTTATATCAACGAAATATTAATAACTGTTATATATAATTGTTTATCTTTCTGAGACTTTCATGCAGATTTCTTCTAAAAATTCTTAAGAGATGAGATTTTTATTATTACATTTTGCAAATTTTAATATATAGGTAATTCACTAATGAATAATTAATTATTTAAGGATTTGAAAAATTACATGAAAATTTTATGAGAAAAAGCTTCTATAAATTTTCTTCGGAAAAAAATTTACAGAAAATTTTCTTAAGAAAAATCCGTTTAAAAATGATAATAGTTATTATTATTATTATTATTATTATTATTATTATTATTATTATTATTAGTGATA
>Ga0209700_100433_pt1 | contig 76987 bp, 42 predicted proteins | sample SiratroredBW_FD_187528 | JGI IMG/M metagenome (GOLD analysis project Ga0209700, IMG submission 187528) | Root nodule microbial communities of legume samples collected from California, USA - Siratro red BW (SPAdes) (version 2) | ecosystem: Host-associated > Plants > Roots > Nodule | place: USA... | reverse complement strand
TACTATCATTAGTGTTATAATCTGAAAAAAAAAAAAAAACTTGTTCTTCCCTCTATCAAAACATTCTCAAAATGAATATTTTTTTTAAAAAAATATGATAAAATATTTGATGAGATGAATATAAAATTAAAATATATTATTATATAAACAAAATCTTAAATGATACTTCAACATAGGAATTAAAGCAAACTATTTCCTTTTTTTTTTTTTAAATTACGAGAACTGAAGATTAGTTTTAAAATTTGTGTGATAAAAAACTTACATTGAAATATTAAAATTACATTTAAATATAAAATTTAATAAAATAGCCATCCAATACTATATTCATCAAAATTACTTCTGTTTTAAATAGTTCTTTAACTCAAAATTACTTTTAATATTTTCAACCCTAAATGATCTATGAATTTACTCCTCTACCGTGTGGGTATAGTACCGAGTTTTGACATATTGAATTAATTATAATTATTTATTGAGAATTTAAGATTTTATTTCTTCAGAATATGAGATGTATTTTTTTTTTAAAACTACGATTACTGAATTAACAGTTTAAATTGTAATAAAACATATGCCTAGATTCATGTAGAAAATAGGCGTAAATAGAGTGTAACTTTACTAAAATCTTGAGTCTTAAATTATCGATTATCTATTAACAGTTATCATTTCGTACTTTATTTATTTAAACTTTATCTACATTATAAACAATTTTTATAAAATAAGTGTAATAAAAAAGTAAACATGTGCAGAAATAATTTATATAGATAATTGTTAACTAATAATTATTATTTTACGTGTTTTGAAAATGCGCATTAATTTATGGAGGCTGAACCTTCTAGAAGAGGGTACTTAACTGCGGGATGATAGTAATTACGCATGAAACTTGGTGGGCTTTCCGTGTTTGAATTTTGTCAGACACGTTTGGGAGTAGCAACAAATATTGTTATAAATTAAGTTTCCCCTTTTTTTAATAAAAAAATAACGAAACTGCATTAATTCCAAATTAAGTGTGTCTATCTTTTAGCTAATGAAACTTCTGCTTGTGTGACAGATCTCTTAAAACAAAAAAAATCATTTATAAACTTAATTAACTCATCAAATTATCTGATTAAATGGAGGCTAAGTATTTATAATTGGTTAGATGAACCATAAAGTTTACTTATTCATACATAATAAAGTTAAAGTGTCAATTGTCCAAAAATATACATCCATGAAGTAAATACAATTTGCTTAAAAAAATATTAAAAGATGGAGAGAAGTTGAGTTTATGATTTTCAATTTTCTTGTGATGATAAATGACACATAAATAATGTAGTGTACATTAAAAAATGCATCAATTTGGAAGCCATCAAATTATATATCAAGTTGAACACTGGTGATTTCCCCCTAAATATTACCTAATTAATTGATGTCATCCGTGTGACTTGTGAATAAATTAATTAGTTTTCTAATATTATTAAAATGGCATTTTTTAATGTAACGTTTAGTTAATGAGCCAAATAAAATCAGATATATATACCATCACATTTCTATGAGAATACAAAAATATTCTTATATTGCTAATTAATAAAAATATGACAGTATGATAATTTTGTTTAATTTTATTATTACCTCAATGTCTTGTTTGAATGAGGAATAGTATAGATAAAAATATAGAAATGATTGGAATAATGGAAATATATAAGTACAAATAAAGGGAAGCGGATTTTTTTTTCCTCTAGCTTGGATGAATGAAAAAAATAATGATGATAAATCAGTAAATTATATATTTAAAAAAATAATCAAAATATTTTTTTATTTAATATAAATTGTTTATTATTTTTAAAATTAAAACATATAATTAAAAAAAAATAAGATAGGTCATTTCCCTCTCATTAGAGTATATATTCTGGTAATATTTCAATCTCTTTCTTTTTCCTTTCACTATATTTCAACCCTTTACTCGGTTAGGGAGAATAAGTTTTTTTTTTTTTTTTTTTTTTAAAAAATTATTTTAAATTTTTTCATTTTTTTTTTCATTTTTTTAAAATAATTTTTTTTGTTTTTTTTTTTTTTTTTTTTTTTTTTTAAAAAATTAGTTTAAACTTTTGCAGTGGTCCCTTCACTTTTTTAAAATAAGTTTTGTCGACTATTTTTTTTTTATTTTTATTTTTTACAAATAATTCACCTATTTTTTGTCAACATAAAACTTCTTCCGCTATCAATTAATTTCAAATCATGTATTCATAGGATTCTCTCTTAAGGTGAATTGCTATAAAAATGAACAAACTTAACATATATGAAGTTGTGTAATTAGAGAAGGGTGATTTACATATCAATAGATATTATAATTGTATTTGTTATCTCATTAAATGCAGGAAGTACTTTTGGAAAGAAATGTATGTAAATGTTTACTTTTTGAAATAGATATTAAATATGTGTTGCTGAAATTCAAATAACAGAAATGGAGAATTAGGAAGAGTGGGAAAGATGATTAGGACGTAGTAGAGTGGAACAAGAAAAGGAATCAGAAAAAGTGGAAGAGAAGCCATAGACTTGGTGCCTGGGTTCACATGCAAACGTTTAAAGGACGGTCAACAGCGAAGAAAACTAAGAAGAACCTCATCAATAATATGTAACAATTCAAGTCAATGGGTTATTATTAGGGTCAATAAGAGAAAAATGCAAATCCTTCCTTATCAACTTGCCTTTTCTTTATGCATTACTTCCACATTGACCACTGCATGAAATTCTCCTTCATATTCAACCCACATATTTCTTTCTTATTTTACCTCAATTCTTGTCTCTAACCACAATTTATCCAAAAAATATTAAATTAGAAAAAACTTTTATTATTATTTGTTTAAGAAATAAAAGAAGGTTTCTTCTTTATCTGCGGAATGCGCGTGGCTTAAATACAGACAACATGGAAATGAGGAAACTGTACGAGACTGTTTTCTCGTCCTCATTTTCGTGCCACTTTCCTCGCAACAAATAATAATAAAAGTCTGCAACTCTCTCATATATTATTATCTTACTATATACTATATATACATATATAAGTTCCGTGTCTCATTCTCTTATATCCAAATAAACTAATCTATCTCACCATTCGTTTTACCTCAACCAATCTCATTCCCTATGTCCCTTAATTCAGAAGCAAATCTTTCTTCCATGGAACCAACTTGTGTCGACACTTCTCTCAACCTTAACGTTCCCTCTTCACACATAGACCTCGCGGTTAGTATATGCACACACACACACACACACATATATATATATACATATAATTATTTATTTATGCACACACATGCATACTGTAACGCCAACCATGATATAATATTATCCTTTTTGCCATTATCGGAAATTTTGTGAGCAGGGGGAATTTTTGGTGGAGGAGTTGAGGCGTCTAAATAGTGAGAACAAGAGGCTAACTGAGACGCTGAAACACGTATGCGAGAATTATGTTGCTTTGCAGAAACATTTAAGTGAGTTTCTGAAGAACGCAAATTTTGACAACGAAGAAACACCATCGCTGAAAAGAAAGGTCGAGAATGAGAGTTGTGCGAATCTGTTTGGCGTCAACGCCTATGCAGAGTGCAGCAGTGAGGAAGTGACGTTCAAAAGGCCTAAGCAAAGTACCACCCCAAAGGTTTCCAAAGTTTTTGTGCGGACAGATGCATCTGATACCAGCTTAGTAAGTTCCATCTTCAACGTCAAGTTTACAAGTAATTGTATTTGATCTTTTCAGATTCATCTACTACTGTTACTGTTTGAGTAATTATGTATATGCAAATATTAAGGCAATTCCCATCACAAATTTTGATGTGTAAAATAACTTGGTTCCTTTAGTTGATGAATATCATATAGACTATTAGGTATTTGGAGGTTGTAAGAACTAACTAAGGATCCTTAATATGTTTTTGGGTGTTGAAGTATGTGAGAGACGGATACCAGTGGAGAAAATATGGTCAAAAAGTGACCAGAGATAACCCCTCTCCTAGGGCTTACTTCAAGTGTTCCTATGCCCCAGGTTGTCCAGTGAAGAAGAAGGTAAGTACAGAACTACACTGTGAATAAAATCAATTAACTGTGTTGACTTTTGGTGAAGATTTAAGCATGAAGAAAGAAGAAAAAGGTTGATTTGTTTTCTGTAACTAATGATGAGCATGTTAATTAAATAATTAGGTTCAGAGAAGCGTGGAGGATCGAACTTTGTTGGTGACAACTTACGAAGGAGAGCACAACCATGGTCAACATCAAATGGAGATACCAGTGAATTCAGGGAAAAGTGAAAGCCCCGGTGGCAGTGGCTCACCGTCGTCGATGAATCGGAGTGGAGGTCCAATTGAAGCGGTGGAATTGGTCCAGTCAAGAGTGGTTGACATGAATGCGCAAAAGTCATGGATCCATCAGTTTTTAGTTCAACAAATGGCTACTTCTTTGACCAGAGATCCTAATTTCACAGCGGCACTTGCTTCTGCCATCTCAGGAAGAATTCTAGATGATACTTCTATCCCAAAACGTTGAATTAATTCTCATATGTATGTATGTATTTCAACTAAACATATTGGTTGTGTATATTTAAACTATTGCCCATCAATTTTCCTTTTCGAAAATATATATGTCTTTCAAAATATATTTTTCTTTTATAACATTATATAAGATACAAGTATCACTATATATATGTATAGAATTTTTATGTGATAGAAATATAATGTTATGACAAATAAAAGCATTCCATGATTTTCAAATTTTAGATTTTATGATTGTAAAAGCAAGTATTACATAATTTCGTGATGCAATATAATGATTCATTACAAAGTAAGATATATAGAAAATATGATAGAAAAATGTATTGAGAGATATAAAGGGAGAGAGACACTACACTTGGTGTCTTAGACAATGTAATCTTAGATTGTGTATGTCTTTAATAATGTGTGGATAAGTGTGAGCTTAAGTTTTATATAAAATAAAAATAAAAAATTAAATAACATATAAGAATTTTTTTTTTATAAATTTAATATTTTAAAGTTTTTGAATGTAATATTATTTTTTTATATGAGACACTCTTGTTTCATTCTTATTTCTTCTTTTTAATATTTTTTCTTTCAATTTTTTCAAAACATAAATTATGTTGTAATAGTATAAAAATTAAATAATTATATATTCATGATGTAAAACTGTATGTTTAAAATAATAATACAATAGCTAAATATTACATCCCGAAACAGGACTCAACAATATGTAAATCCTTATACATTAAAAACTGTTATAAACAAAAGAGTAGTATAAAATATGTCTATATTGTTATAGAACAATCAATATATATATATACAACCAGTATAAAGCGTTTTCATTATCATTCAATTATAAATAATTTTGTATCATAAAATTATTAAAAATTATACTTGTTTTCAAAATTATTGAAAGAAAACAGCTCATGAATCACTTTAAGTAACTTATTTTACTAAATATAATATCAGTTCCTTTTATTGTATTTTACAGAGCGGAAAGATTTGCACAACTTAGAAGTTCTTCACCTAATAAACCGCCTTTATGTTTTCTTTGTTTCTATTCGTTTTTTTTTTAATATCGTCACTCAAATATTTATATAAAAAGATATATCTATTTACTTTTAACTCTTCATTTAAAAAACATTTATTTATATTACTTTGTTGCAGTTAATGCATATTAAGATGATAAGAGAGGTAAGTTCGGCTTATTTAAGTTTGTCCTTCTAAAAACAACGTTGAAATCTGTACTTATTCTTTTAGAAAGTTAATTAACTAATTTATCTAATTTGATAAATTTTGTATATCTAAAATTACTCCATTAAAATCAATAATTGACATTTAATTTATAAATGTTCATCAATTACATTATATTACTGTGACATATTTACACTTATCAATAATATAACACAAAATTGTAATATTTTAAATTATATAAAGATAGATAATAACTCTTTTCCATCAATAATAATAATAATAACAAAAAAACTAGCAGGTTAATCTGGTTATAGGATAGACCAATCCATCGAACCTAGTCCATTTTATGACCTTATAATAAGTTTTTGTCTTCAAAATCTATGTAAAATATTTTGTTGGATAACCTCTAATCTTTTAATAATTCTTTATTAGAAAAAATATAAAATTCAAAAAAATAATTAAAACACCGCGTGAATGACACTATTCTAATCTAATTTTCAATCTCGAATTAAAATTTTTGAACATTAAAAAATTGGGTTCCAGTGGTCCATACAAAATGTTCTAAAGCAATAAAAAAGTCTAACTTGAAGATGTGCTAAAGTTTAGCACAAGTCTACAGAAAGTAATTTGGCTGCATAAATATGACAGCATGCAGTAGACGCAGCCACCAAAATGAAAGATCATGACCACACCAGATTGACAAGTTGTAGCCCAAATTGCTCTAAAATCAGAACACAACTGTGTTACACCACATGATGCTTGGTGTAAATGCTAGCTAAAGTTGTTGTTAGACAGGTAAACTACAAAAATATCCAAGAAAATTTGAACAAGTGTGATACATTAGACCACTTTCAAAGTCAGATCCTGATCACAATTGCATGTGAGGGTGAGGACCAACTCACACGTCTTTTTATCTTTTATGAAAGTAAAAATTGATGGATTTTCATTTAATCCAACGGTATACTTTTGACTTCACACTTCAATTCTTCCCACGAGGAGGTTTGTGTCTTCTATTTTGTTCTATATTTCAAACTTTATTTGTGTCCTCTATTGACAGATAGTTTCTTTCGTATTGAAGGAGGGTTCTGCATTGCTGTTATACAGATTTCCTTTGTTTCAGGAAGAAGGGTCACTATAGGTTTATCCTGTTGTAAGAGATTTGTGTGGTTTATTTGTAAAAGTATTTTTTTGAACATGAATCGGGTAGGGCTAACTTGTAAGGACACTCTAACGTTCCTTCAAGTAAGTAATGAGTATAGGGCTAGTAAAGTGGTATCAGTGGAGATACTTCATCTAATTATAAGAAAGGTTATAAACTTAGTTACTGTTTATCAAGTTTACAATTATTATAATAAAAAAATCCTTATTCAAATGAGAAATTAATGGAGGGTAAAGAAGGGAAGGGTTGGTTATCTTTTTTTTTTTTTATATAAAAATCAAATAATATTATAATGAAATATTTATTTGATTTTTATAAGCAGGCCTTGGTCGGTCAACACACAAGTGCTCAAAGCAAAAGTATACCTTTAGAAAAAATATTAACACCTAGTAAGAAGAAAAAAAGGTGAGAATGATAAATAATATAATATCATATGAAAAGAAAATCAATAAAATTATATATATTAATTAGATATATAAAATATACTTTGTTAATCAATAATCATTACCTGTATATTTAATGAATTTTTTCCTTATAAGCCAAACTTTGCTTTAATTAAGTATACAATCATGACTACCAATACTTTCAATTAAAGAAACTACATAAGCGCGAAAGTCAGTAATGTCAAGAATTAAAATGACTTATAATCACTAATTTGAAAGACTAAAACACTAAAAGCTAATTTGTCATTTTATTCAGTAGCTTGAGATGAGATTGAATTGCACCTATCTCTAGCCCACAGATATTCACATCAAACAGCAACAATGAGTAGTTTTTTATGTTTTTGGAATCTCTTTTGATTTTGTCTATAAAGAATGACTTTTGGTACTTTAGAACAAAGCACTAAGTATATAAAGTGCCAAATAAGCCCATACATGCTTTTTGGTCTTACTATTTTACTAAAGGAGTGGTGTGAGACCAAGTAAAAAGCGTGTGAAGTGCATATGTTGAAATGGAAGTGCTTCGAAGTGACATGGAGGGACCATTAGATATGGGAAGGTTAAAATTAAAGGCATGCATGAATTTGGCAGCTAAATTGGACGTGCGTTACAAGGTGCAGATCTTTCTTCTGAATTTGTTTTATTATAGCTGAATTTGATCACATCCTGGCTTTAACTTAACCTAAATTCCTAATGTGTCGGATTGCAAGTCTTTAACGTGTGTATACCACAATCTTTATGACAAAAGTGTGAAAGTTATTATATTTATTCTCACAAAAGAGAGTTATAAGAAAAAAATTATCTTACATAGTGTAGATTGACATAATTTCTAATCCATATATATAGGTTTCTAATATATTTATTTTGTGAATGAGATTAATATTTAATATGGATCTTCAACAATTTAATACTTATTTTCGACATATTAATCTAAATTTTTGTTAGAAAACAGAAAAGAAGTATTACTCTTACGACTGTAAATTATTAGTAAATAAATATTGACTTGAAACAAAGTTTGTATAAGAGTACATACAAAACTCAAGTCGTATAAGTGCAATAGTCACTATTTACATTTTTCTACAACAACATGATTAAAGCATTTCGTTAAAAAAAATACTTAATTTGACCTAAATTGACTTTATTTGAAATCATTAGATGAATTTAGATTTATATTTTAATTTTTTTTATTGACAACAAAGAATTTATAAAATAGGATTAATAAGGTTACTCCAACCTATACACAAAAATACAACTAGTATTATTAACAATAAGCACTGTCACGATATATCCAACAATAAAAACTGGACAAAGTTCATAAAATCAAAGACCTAACCATCCTAAATAAGAACCTAAAGTAAAATAAAAAAAATTCTACAAAACAGAATCCAAGATAACAAAATATGAGCTATTACAAACTCATCCGCAGCCAACAAGTACATATAAAATGAACAATCTAAAATCCATATATCTACAAGGTACTTCAACATCGAAACAACATGAAAAGGGAGCTACCACACGATCAAGCCTCAATTATTCTTACACAGTCAAGCCCCTTGTTGAAAATTCCTGCAACAAAACCACAAAGCTAGCAATTTGAACTGGAAAGCAATAATTGTCAAATTACTGTACACATATAACAATTAACTCTCAATCTAACTATATTATCCACTCAACCCAATAATAGTTAACACATCATTCTAATGTATAACATTGGGTCTAAACACCAATATGAGTAACAAAACCTAGCTTTCTCAAATTTGGCTTTGATAACAGTCCAAGTTTTCACCTGAATGAGTGTAAATACTTCAAGTTTTCACTTCAATGAGTGTAAATACCTCAAGAACATCACACTGTCTATTCTTAAATATTATCTCACTCCTATATTTCTAAATTTTATCTCATTCCTATATTTCTAAATTGATCAAATAACGGTAACTCATAATATGTCTTTCACACTTGATCCTTTTTTCCAACCCCTAACAAAGAATATTCTAAGAAATGCTCACTAGCCCTACAATAATGCACACTATGTATCCCAAACTATGAATGACACCAATTCCAAATTTGGGTCAAAACAGAACAAGAAAAGAATAAGTGACACATTCTCTAAAGATCTATTACACTGAATACCTACTCTTACCAACCTATCTCTTGTTGACAGTGTATCAAGAAACTCTCCAACCAAATTGTTTTGAAACAAGAATCTCCTTTATTCTCCACAGTTTGCGGAAAACTAGACTGCCTTCCTCTTGGACTACTGAAGCAACTTTATTATAAACATCTTATGACAGTGTGAAAACCACTAAATTTACCTCTCCATGCCCATACATCTTGAGTATCTTTCTTAGGTTGACATTGCTGAATTTTACCTAATATATCCTCTACCAAAGATTTTTCTCTAACAAACCACTCCCTTTTCCACTTTAAAGCCCACTCCCACCCTAAATCCTTTCATTCTCCACACTATTCCAAGAAGCAGTTTTTCTAAACAAAATTAAAATACAACCTGGGGTATGCTTTCTTAGATGATTTTTTTCCTACCCAATAGTCTTCCCAAAAAAGAATTTAGAAGCACCGTCTAAGGATCTCCAAGACCCGTATTTAGATGCTATCACCTCCCACAGACCATTTTCTTCCATTCCCAACTTTCATTTCCTTTTCCAAATCCTTAGATTTACTAAACGAAACTGAATCTTTCGTAGCCTGAGTTTTACATTCATATATATATATATATATATATATATATATAAAGAGTGAAAGATAAGGAGCAAGGTAGTGAATAGATAATTGAAAAAAAAAATGAAAGTAATTGGTTAAAAGTGAAATGTAATAATATTATGGGTTTGTTTAGTTTTTTATAAAGACTTTATTAAAGTTTTAATTTCCATGATATAGGATGTTTCGGTTTTAGTACCTATTTTAATTTTTTCTTATTTTTTTTGTTTACAATATTATTTTTCTTCGTTAACTCTAACAGTGATCATATGATATCCCAGTAAAAATGTCAAATTAGTAATGGTGACGTCTTAAAAGATTATGAAATTATATGAGGATTAAGATAAAAAGTATGCTCATTATGTTGATTTTAAAAGGTAGATTTGTGATTTCTTGGATGAATTATATATTGTAGGGATGTCCTTGACTAGATAAAATTGAATAGTTAAATTTAGGTAGTAAATTTTTGTATTTAATTTAACATGTTTTATTAGTTTTTTCGAGTAAATTCATCAATTTACTTATGAATCGACTAAATAATATAATATATAAAAGTAACTATAATAAACCACTGTTTCTATTATAAAACTTTAATAAAGTAATTGAATATAGGAGATGGGCCCAACTCTTTAGGTCCATTATTATGTCTATAAATATAAGTAATTGAGTATAGGAGATGGGCCCAACTCTTTAGGTCCATTATTATGTCTATAAATATAGGTTTGATCAGGTATTTTATTCTAGACTGACTTAAGCGTCGGAGGATTTTGGAGCAGAGGAGCGAGAAGACATTGTGGAGGATTTTGGAGCAGAGGAACGAGAAGATATTGTTGTTGAGAAGTGAGAAGACATTGTTGTTGTTGGAGTCGGTCTCTTACATCAGGAGCGAGAAAACATTGTTGTTGTTAGAACTAACCGATCTATTGCAAGAATATTATAAGTACAGGTTTGATCACGACATAAAAGGTACTTCTAAACTCTGACCTATATATCCTATACACTCTAATCCTAAACTGAGTGTCTTCAAGACTCTCTCTCAGAATGGTAATGACAAACAACCGACAGAATTGGTTCTTTATTATTTTTATTTTTGATATATTCTGCTTGAAGGTTCCCTCGTCAACCCTATAATACATCTTTTATTTCTGAAAAATTTTAGAACAACTTTATCGACATCCAATCAAACAATTTTTCTTATTCTTTAGGGCCTTGCTTTCACTGCAAACCTGCAATATGTGTATATAAAGAAAGTTGTTTCCTTAGCCTTGGTTGCTTCTTGAAACACCATCACTTCTCCCTAATTATCTTTTTAAAAATTAAAATATAAATTAGTGTTCTTTTTATATTTTTTATATTGAGAGCAAAATCGTTGTTACTACGGAAACACAAAATTACTGTTGGCAACCACTTTTTTTCTTGTAACATTAATTTTTTTTTAAAGTGATTATATATATATATATATATATATATATATATATATATATATATATATATATATATATATATATAGCCACTTCAAATTTTTTCCAAACCTAAAACTTCTTAGATTTCTCTCATTTTAATTATCAACTTCTTAGAAATAACAAGTTAAAAATAGATGGAAGTTGAAAGAAGTATAAATTTTTTGGCAAAGTTTCCTTGAAGACAAAAAAACTAGTTAGTGGGCCGATGAAAGCGCTTTTTACGAAAGTTAATACTTATTTTAACATTACAATTCAGTTAGTCAAATTTTCTTTTAATTAAATCTTGAAAGAATTTTTATTATTAAAATCCTAAATTTTAAACATTAAACTTATATATATATATATATATATATATATATATATATATATATTTGGTAAATAGTCAGTTGATAACAACTAGTATATAAGAAGTATTGATATATAGTATATATTTTAGCATAAAATTTTTAGTTCTATTAATGTTTTAAGCTAATCGAATACATGTTTGAAAGAATTAACGTTAATATGCAATTAGTTATCTCTAAAAGAAATTAATAATTTTAAATTTACAACGTAAAAAGAAAAAAAATAAATCAATTGTTTATTAAATTTATTTTTTTAATAAACATGTAACAATTAATAAAAATAAACAAATTTGTATTCAATTACTCCAATTATCGTTGAAATTTAAATAAAATTAATAGAATTAAAATTTTTATTATTATAATTATATATTTTTTATGTTAATACTTATTGTATTAAATCAACTATTTATCATAAAATAAATAAGAGAATAATTTTTTAAATATGTTTCACATGTATCATTTATTTTGCAACCCATGGTTTGCAAAGTAAAAATATTGAATAAAAGTAGACAAATTCTCAGCATTAAGTTTATTAACTGAAAGATTTACAATAATAAGCTTTATTTAAAATTAAAATACTAGTCTTGTTTGCACTTGTTATATTGAGTAAGATTTTACAGCGAGCATTTTTGGAAATAATAACAGATTTCTCATATTTGATCAATATTTTGTGCATGAGGTTGAATCTCATCGTTGTAAGTTTTTTCATTTATGTCATCTGAACATTATATATACTTATATTAAACTTTTTTTTTCTTCATAAAACAAGTTCATTGATAAACCTTGAGATTTATGTTTCTTTTGTGTGTATTGAAATGTCTCATCTCTAGTCGATGTGGGATTTTCAACATACCTCTTCACGTCGAGACTGTTCAACTCGAGTATGGGATTATATTGTTTAAAGGTGGTCTGATAGTGGCCCGATAATGGATGACTCAAGAACCGTGCTAGGATAGACTCTCTGATACCCTCTTAAGAAGTGCAATTTATATGTAAGGGTAAGGAGCGTGAATAGCAAGATGATAGGCACTACAGGCCATTTGACCATGTAATATGATTTTCTCTAATTGAGCAACTCCTAATCTTATTTGGCTGCTTTGACATGTCTTGAATATTCTTCTTCCCTTTTTCTTGAAGAAAAAGAAGAAGAAGAAGAACCACTTACTCTTTCATTTCCCAAGTTTGGCTCTCCTAAATAACAACCATCCATGCTTCTTCTCCTCTCTTATTTTTTTTCCTGAAGAAAGAGAGAGAGATAGGTATAACTTGTGGCTTTTTGGCAAATCTCGAAAGAACAACTTTCACTTAATTTCTTGCAGTATTAATAGGCTGAGAATCTCCATATCTAATGCATAGGCAAACAGTGTTGTCCAATTTCAAGATCCACGATCCAAACTCACTCTATGTATGTGTATGTGTGTTACACAATGTTGGGTTGGAATCCATATGAAGTTGAGTATGATGTAGATGAGGACAAGTAAGAAAAAGATGATGATAATGGTACTGATGAATAGGGTGTTTGCACCCTTGGAAGAGTAAGTGGTTCTTCTTCTTCTTCTTCAAGAAAAGGGAAGAAGAACAATCAAGGCAAGCCAAAGCAGCCACAAAGAGGATTAGGAGTTGCTCAATTGGAGAAAATCAGATTACATCGTCAAATGGCCTGTGGTGCTTATCATCCTCCTCTGCACGCTCCTTACCCTTACATATAAATTTCACTTCTTAAGACGGTATCAGAGCCTATTCTAGCACGATTTTTGGGTCATCGCTATCAGGACATTATTAAGTGAAAGATTTACATTAATAAGCTTTATTTAAAATTAAAATACTAGTCTCGTTTGCACTTGTTATATTGAGCAAGATTTTGCAGCAAACATTTTTGGGAATAATAACATATTTCTCATATTTGATCAATATTTTGTGCATGAGGTTGAATTTCATCGTTGTAAGCTTTTTCATTTATGTCATCTGAACATTATATATACTAATATTAAACTTTTTTTTTTCTTCTTCATAAAACAAGTTCATTGATAAACCTTGAGATTTATGTTTCTTTTGTGTGTAATGAAATGTCTCATCTCTAGTCGATGTGGGATTTTCAACAACTTCTTCACGTCAAGATTGTTCAACTCGAGCATGAGACTATATTGTTTAAAGGTGGTCCGATAGCGGTCCGATAACGGATGACTCAAGAACCGTGCTAGGATAGACTCTGATACCATCTTAAGAAGTGCAATTTATATGTAAGGGTAAGGAGCGTGCAAAGGAGGATGATAGACACTACAGGCCATTTGAACATGTAATATGATTTTCTCCAATTGAGCAACTCCTAATCCTCTTTAGTTGCTTTGGCATGTCTTGAATGTTCTTCTTCCCTTTTTCTTGAAGAAAAAGAAGAAGAAGAACCACTTACTCTTTCATTTCCCATGTTTGGCTTTCCAAAATAACAGCCATCCATGCTTCTTCTCCTCTCTTATTTTTTTTTTCTGAAGAAAGAGAGAGAGATAGGTATAACTTGTGGCTTTTTGGCAAATCCCGAAAGAACAACTTTCACTTAATTTCTTGCAGTATTAATTGGCTGAGAATCTCCATATCTAATGTATAGGCAAACAATGTTGTCCAATTTCAAGATCCACGATCCAAACTCACTCTATGTATGTGTATGTGTGGTACACAATGTTGGGTTGGAATCCATATGAAGCTGAGTATGATGTAGATGAGGACAAGTAAGAAAAAGATGATGATGATGGTACTGATGAATAGGGTGTTTGCACCCTTGGAAGAGTAAGTGGTTCTTATTCTTCTTCAAGAAAAGGGAAGAAGAACAATCAAGACAAGCCAAAGCAGCCACAAAGAGGATTAGGAGTTGCTCAATTGGAGAAAATCATATTACATCGTCAAATGGCCTGTGGTGCTTATCCTCCTCTACACGCTCCTTACGCTTACATATAAATTTCACTTCTTAAGATGGTCTTAGAGCTTATTCTAGCACGGTTTTTGGGTCATCACTATCGGGCCGTTATCGGACCATCCTTAAACAATATAGTCCCACACTCGAGTTGAGCAATCTCAATCTCTGCGTGAGGGGATGTGTTAGAAATCCCACATCAACTAGAGATGAGGGATTTCAATAATTTATAATATGGTTGCAAATCTCACTTTTTAACCTAGTTTTGTAAAATTGAGTTAGACTTAAATTCTACTTCTTGATACCATCATCCACTAATGACATGTTTACTACTAATGCACTTATTAGTTCTCATCCAATCTTCAAATCATAATTTATTTCAAAGAATGAATGTTAATTCAAAATGGTATCACTAATTTCAAATGGACATAGTAGAATATATCACAAACATCTTATATATAATTATCAACAAAATTGATTATTGTTTTAATTATGTTCCTTTTATTATTTCAATTACCATTTTTCATGATGAAATAATTTTATGAATGAAATTAGCTACCCTCATAATTTTAAATATAATATATTTATATTTGATTTTCATAACATTTGAAAATTTTGCACAATGTATTAATTTTACAAATTTAATTAAATTATAAATTAACAAAAAGGTTACTAATAAAATATTATTATTAAAACTTAATTGTTCTATTCATAGATGTTGAAATGAATCAACATTGAAATGAATCAATCAAGTTCAGATCCCCGGTTCATTACGGATTAAACAAAAAATAACTCAATTTAGTTTAAAATGTATTGAAAAAAATGAAAAATTGTAATGTATATGTTATTTACAACTGTTGAATATCTTACTGTAATTGTTTATGTTATCACGGGCGTTGTTAATGATTAATTTGATCAAATCTAAAGTTAGGTATGTCATCCATATTTCTATAAAAATATATCTAAGAAAACTAGGTAAAGTTTAATAAGTAATTAAATTCTCAGCTTGTCTTTAATTTGTTTAAAATTAATATAAAACCTAATTAATCATTTGAATTTTTAGTCTATATTAAAACTTATGAGTTTTGATCTAATTATTTTATGACATATTTTTTTTCTTCTTTTATTCTATTTTTTATACATCAAGTTGGAGTGTGTTCTAACCTTTTCATAAAAAAACTAGTTATTAAATAATTGTAATTTATAATAAGTTAATTATTTTTAAATATGAGAGCTAGTTAACTGTGCTAAATATTTACTTTATTAAACTGAATATTGATAATTAAAACAAAATATTTAATTCAATCATAAAAAATATTTTAATTCAAATATGAACGAAAAAAAGTGGGTTAACTAATAACTCAGTTTTATAAATTTCGTTAAAAATTTACGTAAAATTAAATAGTCTAGGATGTATTAACAATTATTTTCAAAATTTATTTGAATTTATTAAAAAACATTTTGAAAACAATAACTTGTACACACATATTATATTATATTTCAACTAGACCTAATATATTATTTCAATTTATTAACATAATTTCAAATTGGTAATATTGTAGTGACAAAATAGTTTGGTTCCAAAACAAATAGTAAGAAAATCAATCCAAACATGTTTTTCTATTGGTTTAGAGGCTTTAACGGATAGTATTTTAGTCAGTGGTCGATTTATTTTTAACACGGTTAATGATATGAAAAATAACAATTGATAAATTTTCAAGAAGAAAAATATATAAGTTTTAATATGAAATAATATTTTTTTCAAATGTAAATAATAATGATAAAGTTAAAACAATTTCGTTGAAAAAATAAAATGTAAAAATTGAATAAACTTTTCAAATAAATTAATATTTTTAAATACTTAAATAAATTAAAATTTTAAAGGAATGTGACAAATTTATTCGGTTTGCCTACATTCAGTAAATTATAATTATGATAATTTAAAAAATATAAATTCGTCTCATTTAAATTTGATATGAGAATAAAGTCATAAAAAACCAAACTTGCCATTTTGTTTTCTCACCTATTATTTTTAAGGAAAAATTTTCTTTTGATAATCACACTTGTCATATAACCAAATGCCAATAGCCCAGGTGGTTTATTGTATATATGGATAAGGATAAAATAAGACTTTTCTTTTTGAAAGACATTTAGGGTATTTTGTTATGAAAGGGCATAATTAGATTTTAAGTATCTAAATTTAAGATTTGAAACGTGATAGGAGTCCAGTACACCCATTTGGATAAAGAAGATTTCGTGTGAGAGTGGTTGCGGTGGCGTGTGACGGTAGGAGACCATTGACGGTGGCGAGCGACGTTGGTGAGAGAATTGATGGTGGTGAGTGACGGTGGTCGAGAATCGGCGGCGATAACAGCTTCGGTGACAACAGCGGATACGACTGCAGCGGCGGCGACAACAGTGGCGAGATTCAAGAGATCTGAGATTCAAACTCACTATTTCTCAACTCTTGATGGAATATGCTGGGCAGCGTCTTAGATAAAACCCCAAACATGTAAATCCTAAAAATAACTCTCAGTGTCACGCTGGAATGTTTTTTACACGTCATTTATCTTGGCCACATCAGCGTCACATAATGTTATAAAGTGGGTGTGTACCAGGTGTGATTCTCAAAGTATAAATACTCTATTTTTAATTCACTAGGCCATGGAATAATTTATTATTGGTACTTTGGTTATAAGTTACAACACATGTTTGCCATTTATACATATAGGAAAAGTAATGACAGATTGTAACTTAAATTTGAAAAAAAATATTGATATATCTCTTAAGATTGATTAAAATTATTTTATTCATTTAATATAATAAATATATTATTTTTTAAAGGAAACTACTGTTTCAATTTTTTATGAAATATATATTGAAAATATTTAAAGATAAAATGTTATGGGATTATAATTGTAATATTGCTTGTTTTATTTACTCATATGTTATTCTATTAGTTAACTTCACTTGTTTTGTTTAGTTATGGATAACACGGACCTTTTCTTTAAACATTCATGAATAATTTTAACTTATATCTTAGCATATGTGTTTTTGAGTTCTGCAAGAATATTAGAAAGTCAAAGTTAAAAAGATAAATTGTATATATAATTGTATTTTTATCATCTTTATCTTGAAATAGATGGGTAAAAATGAAGATCTAACAAAAATTAATAGTTTGTGCAAATGTAATCCTTATACCTTAATTTAGGTTTTTTCTATTTTATGCTGGTTGAGAAAGTGATTGATACATAAAAAAAATTTGACTTATGACTTTATATTTCTATTATGAGTTATTTAAAGAGTAATTTAGTTTCATGTATTATCATTTTTAAGATAACGTTTTTATATAAAGATTAAAGTATTCTTAAAATAATTATTTTTTATTCAATTTATTATTTTACGATAAAGAAAAATCTATTGATTTTCCTTCAATCAATAAATTCTCAATATCACTTTACATGTAGATAGTAAAATTAAGAATATATTACATTCACAGAACTAAATTAAAAATGTGTTAAGAAGAGTTTGAATCATAATCCCAACATTTTAGGTAACAAATAAAGTTGGAGATAAATACTCTCAGACTAAATTGGCAATTGTACAAATGACAATTTAATATAATTGTACGTGTTAGAAACAAAATTAAAAATTTATAAGATTTACAGCGATTAAATAATACATTTAATTAATTTTTTTTTTATCTATTCTCTCAAATTTTGTGTTATTACTCGCATGTACATGTAATTAGACCTTATGTCATGCCAAGTTGGCTGCATCCTCCAAATCCGCAAATGCTTTTGTAGAAACAAATGAATTGAATTGGTTAAGTGGATTTCTGGACAAGAAGAACTGGATTTACAAAAATAAAAATAATCATATTTGGATTCAATTTTTAGAATTCATTAATACCCAACTCGATAAAAATGTTTTGAAAAAGAAATATTCGAATGGTTAAATTTTCAATATCTTTTATGAATAATTTGCAATATATATTTGGATTACTAAATTCTAAAAGTTTATATAAATTCAATCAAAAATTATGTTAATGTGGATGAGAAGAGGAACAAATTTGATGTGGACAGCACACAACATAGGACGACCAAGCATTGTTCATTAAACACGAAAACCTATAAAATGAACAACAAAATTTCTATGTATGATATTCAATCACGGCATTAACAACAGATTGCACTGAATGGACCCAATGCTACCTCACGCCACTTACTTTCTCCATAATATCAATTATACACATAGTATCACCTTTCCTTTGCATCAACTTTTAATAAAATCCATTTAAGATTCATAATCAATTTTTCTGTATGCTCATTAATTACCATTTTGCATCAAATTACTTGCTCGATGCTCAAATAACGTCATGAAGTTCATGCATTTATACAAATCTTAAGTTGTTTGGTATATAGATGGTTATCGGTGGAAGAAATATGGAAAGAAAGGCTACCAAAGACAATAAGTCATTTGATATTGGTTATTATGGTTCCAGTTCAACAAATTCTTATAGCCTAATCTTGCATTTTAGGTAAGAAATTTCTCTAAAAGATTCATCTATATTAAATTTGAATTGAATTGGTATTATTTTAAATTGTTTTATTTTTTAAGTATTTTATTTACATAAAGAATTTAAATATATTAATTTTTAATTTTTGGTTTTGGATAATTTATTTTAATTACAATTAAATATAAAAAATATTTAAATATAAAATAGTTATTAATAATTCAAAAACATTAGTATTGATAAATTTTTAATTGATTTTGGTTGGTATTATTTTTTTTATCAAAATTAGTTCAGATTTTTTTAATTCATATTGACGAGTTTTTTTTTCGATTAATATTAATGGACACCTTTTTCTATTTATATTGATTACAATTATTTATGTTGACATGTATTGAAGTTATTTTTGTGATGTTATTGATTTGTGTTTATTTTGTTGACTTTTTAGTGAAAAGTTTCTTTTCGTTTTAACAATGTAAAAAAAAATCTTAATTAATGTTTGTCAAACACCCAATTGTCCGTATAAATAAATTATTTCAGATTATAAAACAATATAAAAATTAAAATAAAAGTGCCTGTTATTTAGCTTTATTATATTTTGTCATTTAAATAAAAAAAAGAGAGGCTTTGGTCTCATTATATTCTATGAATAAAGTTTTATAATAAAATTCATAAAAAAAAAATAGTAAGATCAGTCTATTAAAAATTTGTTGAAAGAAAAAAGGTAGTAATTAAAAATATATTGAATTTTTTCCATTAAGAGAAAACTAAAAAAATTTGGTAATTAAAAGATAATAATTAAAAAATAATAATAATTAAAAACTAAAAATAACAAATATTAAATATTAAATAATTAATGATTAAATAATAAAAACAAAATAAAAATAAATATATATTAAAAAAGGAGAATAAATAATAAAAAAAAAAGAAGGGAAAATTGCTTTCAAACTGCTTACTTGATTTGCACATTCAAGATAATAAATAAATAATAAAAAATAATAATAAAAAAAATGAGTCAATGACAATAGACTCCCAAGTTCTCACTCCCTACACGTATTTGTTTTAACGTTCTCCACTTAAATAAAAAATAAAATTAATAATAAATAATGGATTATTACCGTTGAAAAATGATTTAAGTCTAATTCCTGTGTAGATTCATCTTTAATATTAGTTTTAAAAAAAATTAAAAATAGTAAATATGAATGAGTGAAAGAGTGGTAACTTCTTTGAACTGAACCACTGACGTTTTAAAAAAAATATCAATTAAAATAATGGGAAAAGAAGAAAAAGAGATATAGTAGTTAAAGGAGGAAGAAAAAGAAAAGAGGACACAGATCATTTTGGTGAAAAAAAAAAGAGAACGAGAAAGAATATCGAGAAGAGAGAAAAGAAGAAAGCACACTGAGAAAGAAAAGACTAGGCACCAGGTATGTTTTTTTCCTTTTTGCTTGTACATTCATTCATGGCATAAAATAAAAAAGCATCCACAATTATTCCTATTTCATCAACATGCATCTCCATGAACGCATAATTCCACAATGTTTTTGCATTGTGTTTTTACCCTGCATCTCCACTGTACATCCCACCATGAATCTCCATCACCTTTCCATTTCATTCCAATAATCATCAACCAAACCACCTTCTACGCCATGTTAACCCCACTTCCTAAATACACAAACCAAATATAATCTAAATAAAAATAATAAAATATTTTCTTTGTTTATTTGCTTTGTATTTATAGGCATTTTTATAAATATACTTGCTCGTTTTTATTATTTGATGGGATTGTTATCTTAATTGGGAAAAATAATACTTTAGAAAAAAAGCCATACTTGTTTCTATCAATTTGATTAAAGGTTATTAGGATGGGCGTTGCGGGGTGTTAGTACCTTCTCCGCACGTAACCGACTCTCGAATCTTGGAATCTGGTTCGTAGACATTTTTTTTTTGGTTTTTCTATGATTTTCCACGATAAACTGTAGTGGCGACTCCAAATCTCTATTTAATTATCTAAATATTTTTTAAAACAAAATTTTGATCGCCCCGTCGTGATCCCGGTTGCGACAATGTTCACTAGTTAACACGTGAAAAAAATTTCAACAAATTATTGATAAAAACATTACTACAAATAATATTAATATTAACGATATAAATAATCATTTCACATGAAAAAAAATATTACAAATATTAATAAAAAATATAATTTACATTTGCTAAAAAAATAGTCTCTTCAATATTAATTTAAAAAATTTAAATTAATATTAAGTAAGAAATAACAATAATTGACAAAAAAATAATTTTAAAAATTTAAATAAAAAAACTCTTATAATCATGAATGAAAAAATTCTAGTCAATATATATATATATATAATATAATATAATATAATATAATATAATATAATATAATATAATTATGTTTATAATAGCTAAGTTATAACAACGTCCCAATTAAAATTGAGTTAAGAAGAGAATAATAAGAAAAAGAATATTTTTTTAAAATTCTTATATTTTAGATGAAATTTAAAATAGTTTAATTTTATGTAATTTAAGTACTTTCCAGAGATTTTAGCTAGAATTTCAATTTTAATTTCTTTCTAAAAAAATATTTAATTATAAAGTATTTCAATTTTTTTATAAAAAAATACGCTCTTAAAATTCCCAATAACCCATTATAATTTTTTTTTCATATGATTTCAATAAAGCATGCATTGCTATTACTCCATATGGTTCTTAATATTTGTTATTTTATAAGCCAAAATAGTGGTCTAATAACCTATAACCTTTTTGCAAGTATACGTGATAGGTGCAAAGAAGCATGCACGATAAGTCTATACTTGTTGCAACTTATGAAGGAAAGCACAAACATGGTTTTGCTTGTCGTGATTTACTCAAGCTATCATCGTCTACACCCGAAGCCTCAATAGTGGATAATGATTTACCTATGGAAAACATGTCGAACGACATGAACGTTGAACATTGACCTTTGTCTATGTCATCGAATTCAAACAGATGTAACACTTTGTGATGAAGTTAAACAACAGAAGGACGGTGGCAATAACTTTAAAGTTGAAGTGAATTAACCTCAACAATTCAAGTGCACGTGTTTGAAGGAAAAAATCAACAACCCTCTCGTTTTGTACTCCATGGCAGAACACAAAAATGTAGGTTAGGGAAGGTTAATATGAAAGCAAATTTCTATGCAAATATCTGTTTTTCATATTAATTTTTAGATTTGCTTAAACTTTAGAAGTAGGTGTTACATTTATTGTACGAGTACCATGGTGGGTAGAAATTATGGCACCATATCTCTGATGAGAACACTAAATGAAAGTCACGGAATTTTTAATTATTGAGATTTTCATCCATTAGGTTTGGGGCCATTTGATTACAAAAACACAGATTCATGGCAATATTGATTAATAATTGGTATTTTTCTAAATAAAATTAGCAAATAATGACGCACACCTGGGGTTGGAACCAGATAAAAATTATACTTTATTTAAAAAAAAATTAAAATGCATTATTTTTTAATTGTCTCTAGATTTTCGATTGGTTATACCTTTTAAACATCATAAATATATCAAAACTACGACTAGAACTACTCTATTTTAGATTAATACCTTTAGGAATGAAATAAAATTTTGGAGTTGTTGTTATTTTTTTACATTTTACGAATAATATATTTAACCAGTCTTTGGAAATCGAGTAATCATTTTAATTTCTAAAATTACAAAAAGAAAAAAAGTCCTGTTAAAGTTAACATTTAAGACTTAACAAAGAGCCTTAGTGGATAACAAATTATAAAGTTTAAGAATAATTTTGTTTCCTTAAATTTAAAACTAAAGTGAAAATACTAATAACTAAGACAACGTTAAGCTAGCGTTTTTTTTTTCTTCCTATCATAAATGAAACGAAAGGTTGGTAACTGGACAATTCAAACACGTAATAACCTTGCTTGGATACGCATAAGTAAACATTCATAAATTTTATGAAATGCTCATAGATAATATATCTAATAAAATATTTAAACATGTTTTAAGTTTTCTAAATATAACTTTGTCTCATTTTATTTGTAAAAAAATTATATTTGGACAGCTAACCATTTTTAGTATTATTCATTTCTTATTAATAACTAAAGTTAATTTAACTTTTAAAATAAAAAATATTAATTAAAACATTTAAAATAATAATGAAAATCAAGATTACGATATTAGTTTTAGGTGCATGATTCAATTAAATATTGCATTATTATTTTCTATAAATAAAATACTTATATATATATATATATATATATATATATATAATTTTTCAGTATATCATGAAAATTTATTTTATACTACTTTAGTTAAATATGATTACCTTTCTAAAATAATATTACTTAAAAAAATAGTTACATGTAATTTTATCATACATTATATAATAAATTGCAGATTTTATTTTATACATAACAAATATTTTGTAATAAGATATAATTAATATATTATGAATGAAATTATTTTTTATATCACTTTTTTTAAGTTGGTAAGATAGAAAAAAAGAGAGAATAGTGATGATCTTCTCATATTAAATATATATATATATATATATATATATATATATATATATATATATATAAATATATGTTACAACTAGTAATTTTAAAATATATTATTTTATATAATTATTTTACAGTTTTCTAATACAAAATAAAAAATTATTTGGGAAATTTGTTCCGAAGATATTAGGTTCGTTTGTTTATTTTTTTAATGAAGTAATAACTTATTAGTTACTTTTGCTTGGTAAACTCATTGAAAAAGAAGAAGTAAGAAACGTATTTTTTTTTTTCATAAAATTGCTTCTGAAAAGTAGTATTATTATATATATATATATATATATATATATATTTATATATATATATATATATATTCCTTTTTACAGTATTTTTAAAGCACAAACAAATATGCTGATTATAAACCTTTTGCTTCCTGATATCCAATTAGTAATGTTGGTTTCTCTTGATTTTTTTTCTGCCCCTTTCCCACTGATTAAAAAAATCGTATAATGTTATAAAATATTTTTTATTATGTAAAATTTTAATTCTAATCAAAGAATGTAACGTTTTTCCTTTTTAATAAAACAACTATATGCCAACAGCAAAGAACAACAGATAACACCACGAATCAAGCAAAGTGTTTTGTAATTATTGATTTGACATATTTTTTTATGCAAAATTCATTTTCAGACACTTATTTTTTTTTAATACAATTATGTGATGTTACGTTGGACGTTTGCAATGTCTATGGGCCCCATGAAACAGGTACAAAAAGGATGTTTATGATAACACTATTATATTAGAAAATATTGTATATTCATCATCTAAGGCAAATGGAAATGGCATAATTAACACAAGTGTACTTTTCACAAGAAAGTGTTCATTGGCCCTTTGATTTATTTATTGATATTTATATTACTAGCTAACCAAAACCACCAATACTTTATTTTCTTTTTCTTAATTTCTAACTAAACCTCTTATTAATACCTAAACCAATGTCCATTCCCTTTTACATACAGCCAAAATAAAGAGCAAATTAGGAACCATCTTGTCTTGGCTGCTGGGTAATATGTACTAAAATATGTTTTGCCTCTTGTTTAGCATATTTGAAGTTGTTGGATGAATAATAATAAATCATACGTTAAGAAAGTTTAATGCTATATAATGAAATAGAAAAAATATTATTATTATTACACTATAATCTTCATTTTCAGAGTAAATAGTAAAAAGAAAGTCATGAATAATTAACAGATAAGTATAGTGCAGGGGTGGGGGATAGAGAAGAAGTATAATGAAGAGAAACCTCAGTTTTCCCTCCAAAATCTGAAATAAAGGGTCTCTGGATTGAACTTTGAAGTTGAATCGATCGTTATCCTAAACCAATTTAATGTCAACCAAACAGAAACACCTCTTCTTTAAATCCCCAAATCTTAAATTTTGTCCCTTCGCTCACTCACACTCTCTCCACCGTCGGTTACGTATCGCCGATATTCTTCTCGCCGACCAAGATCACGACGGCGTCGATTGCATGGACGACTTCCGAGAAACGCCGTCGAAGAAGTGCTTTTCGCCTCGCAGACTCGTTGCGACGTTGCTGGCGCCACTGAGGCCGGCCAAGGGGGTCCGACTTCAGCAACGGCGGCGTGATGAGACCGGTGATTTGGACGCGCCGCCGTCGCCGACGAATGAACTAAGAGGAAGCGATGATTCCAGTGAGAACCTCTGGTTATTTGCGATTTCAATTTGTTTATTGTTAATTTTGATAATCTTGGCTTCAAAAGATACGTAACTGTTACTGTGTGTGCTTAATTCCTTTGATTACCGTTAGGTTTGATTTCGTAATTAGTCCTTAGTTAGTTGTACTACTGTTGACCGTGTTTTTTGGATTTGGTTTTAATTATGAAAATTGGTTAATATTGTAGATTGTATGTTTATGAATTGCTACGTGATTCGTTCATTGCAAGGTTGAAATCTGTTCATTTGAAATTGAATTGCATTGCATTGTAACGAATCACATAGCAATTCATAAACATATTGGTTTTCGATATTGTATGGAGATTCTGCGTGAAATCTGTTCTGTTCCAAATAACGGTTTATTCATACATCACTTTTGTATAATTGTATATAATATAATTCGAGGTTCAGCAATTACTAACATTGTACGTGTAGGACAATATAATTCTTTCCATGGGGTTTAGGGTTTAGAATTTTCCTTTTGCAACTGAAATTCTTTTCTAACTTTTTGTTTTGTGAATATCAATTCTACAGATACATGAACAACTGATGATTTTGTTTCTGTTATAGCTGAAAAAGGCAAAATTAGTTTGCACTTTTACTTATTCATTGACTTTGTTCTTTTCATTCTCTTTACACTTGTGCAGTTTTCCTTTTCTCCTTTTCCTGGTTTTTGTTGTTAACTATATGATGTTGCTGATGTTCTGCAGCGGGACAGTTACATGAGAGTGATACATCTTTTAAGCTTGGAGTTGGTTGTGGCTTGCTATATATTCTTGCAGCAAGTAAAAATGAGCTCGGCAAGATGGTTGAGCTGCGGAAAGAAATGGAGGTGCTCCTTCAAAATGTGAAAGGGGAACTACAGAGTAAAGATGCGCTTCTTAAGCCATTGAAACAGAATGACGCTCTTGCCCTTTCCATGACCGATATTCAAGAAGTTTCCAGCTCTGATAGTCACATTTCTATTCATTCACAAACACAGTATGTTCAACCAGAGTCAAAAAGAAACATGGTTCCCAATAATTTTCTAGAATGTGACATAAGTGAACAAGGTGAATGTGCAGAAGAAATAAATGATCTCCAGGCAGAATTTGAAAATGAGTTACTGAGGTTGCAGCTGTATTTGGATGGAGAAGCTGGATTCGAAGATGCAAAACAAGAGGGAGTCAAGGTAGATTGTTTAATAGTTGGATTCCTACTAATTACTTTTCCTGACGCTGGCAATGAACAACTTTGTTTCATTGATTTATAATTAATTAAGAAGGGAATAAATTTGCACCAGTTAGATCCCAATCAAGTCATTTCTGCTGTTGTTTCTTTGAGGTATGTGTCAACCAACACATTGCCAGGAAACTATTACATGGTTAGTACAACCTGCTAGATACTTCAACCTTTGAAATATCATTTTGAGAATAATCTCCTTAATCAGTTGAATGGCAACATCTAGATGAAGCTTCACTGGAAAGCCCTTGTACTACCACTAAATACCGTTTCTAGATACGGAGGCTACTCTTGGTAGAAGAAGCAAATGAAATTTATACTATTTTTGCGGCTATATGCTGCATTTATTTTTCTTGTGCTTGTCCCTTTTTTGTAGGTTGTAAATACTTCTGTGTTACTTTTTACTTAAGTTATTGGTTATATTCCAGAATGGCTGAAAACAGGAATTTGCAGGTAACTGTTAAGGACTCTAGTTCAAAAAGCAGCCATAGTTCAAGTTTTGGTGAAATAATAATGGAACCTCTAGGAGCAAGTTATGACGTATCATTCGGAGTTCCTCCAATTGAACTGGAGAGAAGGTTGCATGAATTGCTTGAAGCAAGACTGGAAGAACGGATAACAGAGCTGGAGTCTGCGTTAGAATGTACCACACAAAAGCTTATGAAGAAAGACAAAGAGGCTACTTGGTGGAAAGACACCGCACGACTTCTCTCACAACGTGTTCCTGAATCTTCTCGGTTTACTTTTCCACTTGATCCTGAGATTGCTTTAAAGCTGAGTAAATTTGTAGGATAGTTTTTATCAGTGTGAAGTCAATTAAGCAACCATAATATTGTTGATTAGTACAATTTAATGAACCGCTGTTATACGTATATACGTCTCAATTTTTTTTTTTCAAAATTTTGGTTTAGCCCTCTGGAGTTAATAATGTTTTGGAGGATTATTTTAAATAGGTTTGGGATTACCAATAGTAGAATAGAAATTGAAGTGAATTAAAATTATTTTCCATTATTACACTAGATGTGTGGGCATTGGAGCCTTTTGTGATTTATTCTTCTTATTTTAAGATTTAAGTTGGGGACTGGAAGGTACTGCAGTGAAATCTGTTGGATGTAACAAAACTCTAGCTTTTGATTCCCTTTCAGTTTTTTTTTGTAGACAACCATCTTGTTCAAAGAGTATAATTTTCTTTCTCTACCGAGACTTAATTGCATAATGTTCACTGTAAGCAAATATGTTGGAACTCAGTTGTCAAATTTGTCATACAAAAGCTTATTTTTTATAGTAAAGTATTCTGAGATAGTGGAGGCCGTATTGTAATAAGTTTATATCTCTTCTATTGTTTACTTCTGAAAAAAAGTTTTCCTTTCCAAAATAAAATTATTTTTGGTTATGATACAATTCAATACTACACTTGAAAAAAATTCCATGCATTGACAATTTTTGCCGAATTTCCCCATAAAAAAGAAATCCGATATAGTATTATCCTGTGGCTATCAATGAAACGTTTGGTATTCACATGAAAACTGAAAAGGAGAAAAAATGAACGAATGGAAGATAAGAGGGTTTCGTGCACCGTGGTTACGCCACATGCATTGCTGTGGCTCAAACGATTCTCTTTCTCTTCTTACACTTTTTGGTTATCTTATATTTCGAAATTACATTAAGTTTCGACATTTTTCCCCTATGTTTGTCTAATAAAATGTCATATAATATTTTATTGAAAAAAAAGTTGTCGACCAAATTCCAAACTCTAAATAGTAGTGTCAATGGATAAATTTCGATAAATAAATGCTTAAAGCAATTTTGACATTTTGGCTCCACGGTGATGCATACAATTAATACTAGTAGAAAAATATTTTCACAACTACATATTGAATGATATATATATATATATATATATTATTGTATATGTGATAAAAAAATATGTAAATTTAAGATTTAAAAGATAGTAAGAATATAATAAAATTTAAAAACAAATTAAATTTTAAAATGATAGATAAAATTAAGTGAAATTATGAAATATTATAACACTTATGGATAATAATTGTAATTATTAATTAATTTAAAATTAAAATAAAAAATAAAAAAATATTTTATTTATTTATAGTAAATTTAAATTGGAAAAAATTATAAAATTATTATTTGAATTAAAGTTTATATTTTTAATTTGCAAAAAACAATTTAAATAATTAATAATAAAAATAAAATAAAATTGTTGAGGTGTTTTTTTAAAATAAATATTAATTAAATGATTTAATATTAAAAATAAAGGGTATATTTTCAAAGTTTCACGTATATGTAAGGATAAAGACATCATGGTAGCCTTAACCAATGAATTGACCTTGCCGCTTAACACGTACAACGAGACATTATTGTTTTCTTTGTGTTTTCTAATAAAACGTTGTGGTTTTCTGTTAACCGGTGTGTGTTTTCTTCCATTTGTGGAGTCTTCAAACAACAACATGATGCTTCGGTTCCTTGTGTCGCTTCTGGTATTGGCAAGTTGTAAGGATAGTTACAAAATGGCGAAAGCACAGTACACATTAGATTCATTGAGAGCGTCTTTGGTTAGAGAAGAAGACACCATCATATTTGCTTTGATTGAGAGAGCCAGGTTTCCTTTGAACTCCCCAACCTACAATCAGAGTTACACTTCCCAACTTCAAGGTTCATTGCTTCAATTCATCATTCGCAATACAGAGGCCATTCAGTCCAAGGTACCTTTACTTCGCCTTAGTTTATTAATATATAGCTTATTGGTTTTGATACTAAGGCTTGCCATTTTGTTTTTGTTTTGATTTGATGGTATGTTGCAGGCAGGTAGATACATTAATCCTGAAGAAAATCCTTTCTTCCCAGAAAATTTACGATCCTCGGTTGTACCACATTACCCCTTCCCACAGGTAATTTCGAAAACTGCTGCATGATTTGCTACTTAATTTGTGGAAAAAGGACATACTCAAATATTGTTTTTAGTTTTTGCATCCTGCAGCTGCTTTGATTAACATAGACAACGACATTTGGAAACTGTACTTTAATGTGCTGCTTCCAATGTTTGTTGCTTCCGGTGATGATGGCAACTATGCACAAACTGCTGCTGCCGATCTCACATTGTTGCAGGTGAAATTTCCTGTCGAAATGTGTTTTATGAGTAAGTTAAAGAGTGATGTTATGCAATACAACATTTATAATATCAAAGCAGTTTCAAATTTTATTTTAGCGAATGTGTTTTTGTATAGCCCGACGAGAGAATTTAGAGTTGGTCGTGAGTTGCCACACCATTCATTTTGTTCCATAAAATATCTGCAGGTCATCTCTAGAAGGATTCATCGTGGAAAATTTGTAGCTGAGGCCAAATTTAGAGAAACTCCTCAAAGCTATGAGCCTTTAATTCGTGCCAAGGTATGTATATAATGTTTTCATTCTTAATAATGGTAAAGATTTAGTTTAGTAAAAAGTCTATATTGAAATTTTCTTAGTCTGTTTAGAAGTTATAGGTCCTTTGGATCTGGTAGACAATCTAATGGACTATCTACATATATGATATGATAAAAAGCGAGTAATAAAAGATCTGGATCGAAGCTTATGGCTAGACCATCCGATGTATTAGTTTGACTTTCAGCGTTAGTTGGCATTTTCAGCTCTAGCTCCTATTTAGATTATTGTGCAATTTAGAGTTGAGAGTTTACCACTAAGATAAACTTTGTATTGGGTTCTCAAATTATTTTTTAGTGAATTTTTAACCTTAGACTGAATTTCAGTCGAACCATGTAATTTTCTTTGTGATTCTTTATTTAGCTTCTATTTGTGGGGTTTCTTTTGTTATCTTCTAGCATTTATGATTGTTAGATGATGCAATGAATTTGCGTCTATTTCCTTAAATAATTATAGTGGCTAATGGCTAGCTAGTGATGGAGAGTTTCTTGATGCTAATTAAGTATTCTTCATCTTCTAAGACCAACAAGGAGTGAAGCTTGTGAATACCGACCTTAATTTCAAGCAAAGATTAGGCTATTGGTCATCACAGGTTTTAAATTTCAAAAGCAATTAACCTCACAGTTTCATCACAATCTTTGTGTTGTGCAGGACAGGGAAGCATTGATGAAATTGTTGACATTGAAGAGAATTGAAGAGATGGTGGTGAAGAGGGTTGAAAAGAAGGCCATGGTGTTTGGGCAGGAAGTAAGCCTTGAGCATGATGTCAAGGGAGGAACATACAAGGTTGATCCGTCAAAGGTTTCTCTATTGTACCAGAAATGGTTAATACCCCTCACAAAAAGTGTTGAAGTTGAATACTTACTAAGACGCCTCCATTGAAGCCACTTCGACGCAACAATTTAATAAATTAATATCGTGTTATTGTTAATTTAAATTACCAGTTTCTTATTTGGTCGTTAGCCAAAATATTATGATGCCGGTTTAGAAAATAATGTTATATAACATTTAAGAAAGTTCTGCATATGCTTGGATTATGCAAAGAAGTGTTGAAAATTTTAATCTTGCAAACCATCAATTGTTGATAGGTTGCTCATATTTAGTAAAAACAATATTTTACTTTATTTTATTTTCTACTATTTTGTGCTACGTTATACACATGATATATGAAAAAGTCTAATTGTGTTGACTTTATTTTAAACTAAATTCTCAGTTTAAAAAAATTTTAAAGTAAAAATGAGTATGAAAATTATAAATAATAAGGGGATTAAACATGTCCATTAAAATGTCAAATAGTAGTAAAAACAATACTCTTAATTTTTTTAAAAAAAGAGCCAATGGTCATTTGTCTAAGAAAAATGTTAATAATTACTATTATTAGTATTTAGAAAAATTGATAGGTTATTACTTTTTTAAAATTTTAAGGATAATTACATATATTTTGATTTTTAAATAAACATTTATATAGGTTAAACATCCAATTTTTAAAGTATTTTAAAATATAAAAACATGATATAGTGGATCTCTTATAATATCCAAATAATTGTAATCCAATTTCATTTTTCTATAAGCGATATCCCTTAATATCACCATTATGTTATGATCATACATTTATTACTTCTATATCACTCCTAAGTGATTATTAAAAATAAAGTTTCATCACTCTTTATTTTTCTCACTTTTGTTTGTTTTGTTTTTTAAAAGGAATTTATTTTGTGAATTTGTGTTTAAATTTTTAGGATTATTGAAAAATGATGGATTTTGGAAAGGTCCAGTAGGTAACTATGATGGGTGGTAATGGTGGAGATTTGAATGTTAGGATTTGAGGTCATTTGAGTAGGTGTTGGTTTGGTAATGATGGTCGAGATATTGAATATAAGATTTTATTTAGATACAAGGTTATTTGCTACATATTGATGTTTGATTTTAAATTTCATTTGGTGAGTATTGTTGGTTTTAGTGACAACTCAAGACTTTGGTGATTTAAAGCAAATTAGACAATTGAGATTTTTTAAATTAATAAAATAATTAAAATTATGATATTTTTTTAAGTTTTTTAATGCAAAATTATCTATTAAATTATCACAATTAATTTTATTTAACATATTTTTCTAATAAACAAGATAATAAAACTAATTCATTTAATCTTTGTTGATATATTATTAATCTTAAATCAGATTTTATTAGTTTAGGTTTGAAAAAACTTTTTTTTGAAACAACTAATACTAAAATTATTAACATTATTATATATGCTAGATGTACATTTGGAAAAAAAGTTATTATTTTTATATAATTAAGAATGTCAATTGGTTTATATTTTCCAATTCTATAATCTCCTTTGAGATATTTAATCATGAAAATAAATCTAAGTCATAAAAATCTAACAAATTATCATATTTCAAATATTTTTCAAGATTTAGACATTTTTTTAAAAAAAATACATAACTCAGTGACTTTAATTTTTTAATACTAAATAAAAAAACTAAAAATATCTTCATATATTTTAAATTCAAATGCAGTTTGAGTGTGGTAATGGTTTTATCTACAATACATAAATAATCAATTCTAGAATGAGACTAAGTTGAAAAAAAAAAAAAAAAAAACTGATTGTCAGAAGTATAAACTTGATTGTAGTATCTTGTGGTGAAGGTTCAAGTCTCTTCTTAGTTTTGTCATTTGGTAAGTGTTTAAATATAATTTATAAATTCTAAATTTCTAATGTTATTTCTTTGATTTACAGAAATTATTTTGAAATTAATTAAACAATAATGAACATAGCATGTAAATCTTCTTTTAATCAATTCTAAATCCTCTTTATCTACAATAATGAGTGTTGTAATTGTTTTATCTATAATATATAAATAATTAATTCTAAACCGAGATTAAGTTAAAAAAATAAGACTTGATCATAGTATTTTATCGTGAAGTCTCAAGTCTTCTCTTAATTTTGTCATTTTTTTAAATATAATTTGTAAATTCTAAATTTTTAATATTTTTTATTAAATCTGCACAAATTATTTTGAAATTAATTAAACAATAATAAGCATAAGAAGTAAATCATCTTTCAAGAGGAAAAATGTGAGGTGGAAGCATAAGAAGAAAAAAGAAAGGCGGCGTTTTAATTCTCATCTTCTCACACTTAATAATTATAATAATAATAATAATAAAATTATAAAATAATAATAAAATTAAAAATTATAATAATAAAAGTAATCAAAATGAATAATAATAGTAATAATAATAAATATTTTTTTAATTAATAAAATTATAAAATTAATAATATTTTTTTTGTTTTTATTTTAAAATAATTGATAATTTTATAATTTCTTCAATAAAAAACAATAATTACCAAAAATATTAATTAGATTTGATTTTCAATTATTTTAATCATAATGGTAAATTTGTAATTTAACAATTTTATTAATTAAATAAAAATTTTAAAATATCAATATACTCAGTTATATTACTCACAAACTTTAACAAATTTTTTCCATGTTCCCCTTCAGAATGGTTAGAATTTTTGTTAATTAGTTTTAATTGTATATTTTTTCACCTCTCTCTCCTTCCATTATGATGATTTTAAGAGATCTCTTACATATTGTTTGTCTTTATTCATGAACTATTCACATAGACGAATATATTTTTTATTTTAAGAAAATTACATTTATACTCTTAGTTACATTAGTAAATATTGCAACATAGTATTTCTTATGGGGTGGTATTTTCCCACTAGTTGTCAAAGTATTATTTTTCATGTATAAAGCAATTTTGACTTTTTGGTTCAACGGTCATACACAATTAATACTATGAGAGCCAAATTAATAAAGATATAATGTTTTCTAATCAAACGTATAATAATACATTATTGTATTCAAATCTAATAATACGTATAATAAGACATTATATAATAAAGACATAATGTAATCAAACGTAGCGTTGACATTGAATTGACCTAGCCGCTTCACACGTATAATAAGACATTATTGTTTTCTAATCAAACGTTGTTGTTTTCTGTTAACCGGTGTGTGTTTTCTTATTTTTGTGGAGCCTTCAAACAACAAGATGATGCTTCGGTTCCTTGTGTCGCTTCTGGTGTTAGCAAGTTGTAAGGAGAGTTACAAAATGGCGAAAGCACAGTACACATTAGATTCATTGAGAGCGTCTCTGGTTAGAGAAGAAGACACCATCATATTTGCTCTGATTGAGAGAGCCAGGTTTCCTTTGAATTCCCCAACCTACAATCAGAGTTACACTTCCCAACTTCAAGGTTCATTGCTTCAATTCATCATTCGCAATACAGAGGCCATTCATTCCAAGGTACCTTTACTTCGCCTTAGTTTATTAATATATAGCTTATTGGTTTTGACACTAAGGCTTGCCATTTGTTTTTGTTTTGATTTGATGGTATGTTGCAGGCAGGTAGATACATTAATCCTGAAGAAAATCCTTTCTTCCCAAAAAATTTACCACCCTCGGTTGTGCCACATTACCCCTTCCCACAGGTAATTTCGACAACTGCTGCATGATTTGCTACTTAATTTGTGGAAAAAGGACATACTCAAATATTGCTTTTAGTTTTTGCATCCTGCAGCTGCTTTGATTAACATAGACAACGACATTTGGAAACTGTACCTTAATGAGCTGCTTCCAATGTTTGTTGCTTCCGGTGATGATGGCAACTATGCACAAACTGCTGCTACCGATCTCACATTGTTGCAGGTGAAATTTCCTGTCGAAGTGTGTTTTATGAGTAAGATAAAGGGTGATGTTATGCAGAACAACATTTATAATATCAAAGCAGTTTCAAATTTTATTTTAGCGAATGTGTTTTTGTATATAGCCCAACGAGAGAATTTGCAACACCAAGGGCCTAAAATAGAGTTGGTTATGAGTTGCCACACCATTTATTTTATTCCATAAAATATCTGCAGGCCATCTCTAGAAGGATTCATCTTGGAAAATTTGTAGCTGAGGCCAAATTTAGAGAAACTCCTCAAAGCTATGAGCCTTTAATTCGTGCCAAGGTATATATATAATGTTTTCATTCTTAATAATATTAAAGATTTAGTTTAGTAAAAAGTCTATAATTTGAAGCAAAGATTAGGCTATTGGTCATCACAGAGGTTTTAAAGTTCAAAAGCAATTAACGTCACGGTTTGATCAGAATCTTTGTGCTGTGCAGGACAGGGAAGGATTGATGAAATTGTTGACATCTAAGAGCACTGAAGAGATGGTGGTGAAGAGGGTTGAAAAGAAGGCCATGGTGTTTGGGCAGGAAGTAAGCCTTGAGCATGATGTCAAGGGAGGAAAATACAAGGTTCATCCATCAAAGGTTTCTCTATTGTACCAAAAATGGTTAATATCCCTCACAAAAAATGTTGAAGTTGAATACTTACTAGGACGCCATTGAAGCCATCTCAACGCAACAATTTAAGAAATAAATATCGTGTTATTGCTAATTTAAATTATCAGTTTCTTATTTGGTCGTAAATTGTCAAAATCTTATGAAAGTTCTGCATACCCTTGGATTATGCAAAGAAGTGTTGAAAATTTTAATCTTGCAAACCATTAATTGTTCATATTTAGTAAAAACAATATTTTGCTTTATTTTATTTTCAACTATTTTGTGCTACGTTATACACATTATATATGAAAAACTTTAATGGTGTTGACTTTGCTTTAAAATAAATTCTCAATTTAAATAAATTTTCAAGTAAAAATGAGTATGAAAATTAGAAATGATGAGGGTATTAAACATGTCCATTAAAATGTCAAATAATAGTAAACAAAATACTTTTAATTTAAAAAAAGTCAATGGTCATTTGTCTAAGAAAAATGTTAATAATTATTATTATTACTATTTAGAAACATGATAGTTTATTATTTTTTTAAAAATTTAAGAATAATAACATATATTTTGATTTTTAAATAAACATTTATATAGGTTAAACATCTAATTTATAAAGTATTTTAAAATATGAAAAACATAATATAGTGGATCTCTTATAACATCCAAATAATTATAATCCAATTTTATTCTCCTGTATATCTAAATTTCTAATTCTTCATTGTGAGTGACTCTTATACGATCAAAATTCATATTACTATTGGCTGTTATGATCATATATTTATTATTTATTATTTTTGTATCACTCCTAAGTGATTATTAAAAATAAAAAATTAAGCTCTTTTTCGTTTGTTTTGTTTTTTAAAGGAGTTTGTTTTGTGATTTTGTGTTTGAATTTTTAGGATTATTAAAAAATGGTATATTTTGGAAAGGTCAAATTATAGGTAATTGTGATGGGTGGTAATGGTGGAGATTTGAATGTTAGATTTTGAGGTAATTTGAGTTTGTGTTGGTTTGGTAATAGTGGTTGAGGAAGAGTAATGAGATAGTTTTGTTGAAATGCATTGAATACAAGATTTTACTCGTAAACGAGGTTATTGGCTACATATTGATATTCAATTTTAGATTGATTTTAGATTTCATTTGGTGAGTATTGTTAGTTCATAGAAAGTTTGTATGGGATGAGAGGGATCACGGGGTATGCGAATCAGGTATGGTTACTAAAATATATTAACACCATCAGAACAACATTGTGTCTTTAATCAAATATGGATAAGTGTGGTTTTATAAAATATTATTTTTCTTAGAAAATAGTAATTATAATAAATAAATAAATAAATAAAAATTTTATATGTTTTTTATATTTTCACAAATTTATTTGAAAAAAACATTATTTATTTATTTATTAAGAAAACAAATAAATAAAAATAATGGTAATAATAATATAAAAATAGTTTAGGGTCTCTTTAGAAAATGGTTTAGGGTCTTTTTTGAGTGCTCTGGTAAGTTCTGATGAGGGGTTAAGGTTATTATTGAGTGCTCTCATATTCTTGCTTATATGATTCAATGAGATTTTGTGTTTTGGAACTTTATTATTTAGGAATGTTTTGGGATGTCTAAAATGGAGATTGTGACAAAAGAGCAACCTCTTGATTTGGTTGGGATTGAGGGTGGATAAGTGTTCTATTTAAATATTTGTTGTTATCTGTGATACCGAGTTCCTATTTGAGTGCTCCAATATTTTTGCGATACGAGTTCTTATTTGAGTGCTCCAATATTTTTGCTTTCATGATGTACTGAGATTTAGGATTTCCAGATTTGTTTTTTAGAAATGTTTTGGAATGGTTAAGTTGAAGATTGTGACAGAAGCAACAATCTTTTAATTTGGTTAGAAAGTGCAAAAAACATCAATCTCTAAGCAGCAACTCAATAAATAAAATAATAACAATTTAAAAAAATAAATAAAAAAAATAAAATTAATTGTTTATATTTTATCTATTGTCATTTCATTTAATATTACACCATATAATCACAAAGCAAATACAACACAGTATTTGATTGTAATTAGTTCTTTAAAATTGTGTAAAAATAATTGTTCGTGGTGTCTATGTGTAAAAAAGAAACTGTGTGTAATTCTCTAATATTTGTAAAAATGGGTGTAATCTACTGCTGAGTAAATGACCCTTATCATGATATCAATTTATAAAATTTTTTTAGACTTTTCAATAAATCTACCCAATAATTTTCAGTAAACTGAAGAATAATCAGAATCATCAATCAGAGTTATTTGCAATTAAAGGTAATAACAACCCATTATTACTATTATTTGGGCATAATAATATCTAATTAATACCATTATTTGTAATTAAGCAGAATAATCACCAATAGCCAATCTGTTGAAATTTTTATTAATTAATTTTCGTGAAAACCTGATAAGGCACTCAGACTATTAAGTGGGGTGAGGATGCCAACACTTTAGTAGGAAGGGGTGGGAATAACAACTTTTATTTTTCATTTTTAACACACTTTTAATGATGGACTTCAGTAAACCATTTTTCTTTATTTTTTCTAATTTCTTGCTGCACCTCCATAAAATTTCGAATTCTAAAAATATCTTTATTGAAATAACGGAAAAGGACATGTGTTTTTTCTGGACACAGTGTAATTTATAAATCGGATGTCACCCCATCCGGTTTACATCTTACAAATATTTGCAAACCGGACACTGAGTGGACATCATTCGGTTTGCAATTTTCTAAACCGGATATGGATCATCCAATTTACAAAATTACAAATTGGATGATTTCCATCCACTGGCCATCCGGTTTACAATTTTTTTTGAAAATATAAATCGAATAGAGTGGCGTATGGTTAAAAGAAAAAATAATGTAAAATCAAATAGAGTTCGCTCATCCTTTGCAAAGTGTGAAGAAACAAAGAAAAAGTCAACGTGACACATATGAAAATAATTAAAGTGAACTTATGAGACAAAATTCTTAATCTAGAGTAATTTTTTTGTATAATTCCCAAAACAAGTAAAAAAGATTCCCACAATAGATAAATAGTATTGAGGAGACACAATTTCTTAAGAAATGAATCGTGCTACCCTACAACTTTCCATATTAAGGACTCCAAAGAGACAAATTTAGTGCACAAAAGTGCTATCACTGCACAATTTCAATTAATTTAATTAATTGAAATGGTATTAGAATTGCACCATTTTAGTGCAAATTAGACTGGAAGGATGTGTAGGATGTGCATTTGATCTTAATTGCACATAAATTGTGAAGATCTGACATGATATTAATTACACAGAAATTGTGAAGATCTAACAAACACAAAAATTGTGAGGATATAACAAGATTTTAGTGTATTAATTAAGGTAATTAATAATTAGTGATACAGATTAATTTTCTGACAAATGCAAATTATGTTAAATTGAAAGGGTGTGTGTTCCATTTTAATTATACATAAATTGTGAGAATATCTTAATATATTAATTAACCTAATTAATTATTAATGATACAGTTTTATGTTCTGTCACAATTTGGATGCAAATTATATTCAAGTGATAGAGTGTGTGTTTGACATAATTTTAATTACACAGAGATCAGTAAGATATAAAATTGTCATAACTGTTTTCATATTTTTTTTCTTGTTTATAATCTTAGTAACATTTCCAACAAAGCCTATAAAATATAATTTTATTTAAGTTCAAATTAAGATTATGGTTTCCTTATACGAGTTTAAATAATTTATTTAGTCAACACACTGATACCAGTTATATTAACCACTGTTATTTAATTTAAAACACTGATTAGGTGTTAATTAATTTGTTTGTTTTATTGTATTACATTTTTTTTATTTTTATGCATTTAATTATATAAAATTACATAAAAATATATCAATTTGCATAATACTATCAAAATATTTTTAAAATTAAAAACTATACTACGACTACAACTTTTAATATAGTTTTAAAAATTATCTTTAACATTAGAATAATGTTAGTAAAATAAATTGTTGTTTAAAACTTTTAATATGTTCATTTTTAAAATGATTATTTTATTAATTTATTTATGGAGTTGTGTTAAATATATTTTTTTCTTTAAAAATATGTCACGTAAATATTTTTTATTAATGCAATAAATAAGATTGTATTAAAAAATGATATCTTTATTTATTATTAGAAAAAAAGAATCTTTCTGTGTTTTCATATATTTTAAGAAGATAAAAATTAATAATAATGTATGGTAAAAAGATACCAGTAATTTGTAATGTGTAGTGCAGTAAATTTTTAATATTTGAATACACTTTTAAAAATATAATTAATTATAAAATAAGAATATGAAATATGTAAATCAACTTATATTATAGATTATTTAACAATTGTTTAAATTAATATAATTTTAATTGATAAAAAAAAATGTGCTCCCTACTTGTTTACTGTTTGCTTTTTAACACATGTTATTATTTATTAAAACTCAAAGTAAAAAATTAGAGAGAATCTCATAATATAAAATGAGACTTATTAAATATATGATTTTTGTAATAATAAATAATGTTAAAAACTGTATTACAGTCTACCCTTTCTCCAATTAAGTTTATAAATAAATAATATATAAATCATAATAAATATGAAAGACATACAAATTTTACTGCTTTATTTGTACATCTTGGCATAGTGTTGCACTTTTTCTCATTAAAAAAAATTAGTATTTTATAATATTTAATTTTAATTATTGGTTTCATAAATAGGACACAGACAATAAAATCCAAATATTAAATAAGAATAATTCAGCCATATATAATATTATTTATTTATATTAAATGTTATATATTTCTTCAAGCATCTTCACATAGTTATAATAATAAATATCTAAAATATTTTCTCATTTAGTGTTTATAAACATGTTTTTTCATTTATTTTTCGTATTTAAAAACATCTCTTTTTGGTCTGCATTTTTTTTTGGTCTCTAATATATATTATTTTAAAAAATATGCAAAAGGTTGGACCAGAGGACACATGCGTCTTTGGTTGCCTTTTAAGCAAACTACAAACATTTTTGCGTGAGACAACCTCAGAGATATAGAGGTAGTGTTTTTCCATTTATACCCCCTCCCCATCACGCAGGAAACATTTCATATAGATTCCTGCATCACGAATCGAACGTGTTGTTCATAGCTCACACTCCCACTCTCACTCTCACTACAGAGTAGAGTGTAGAAAAACAAACCCTAGTTTCGTTATCGTTTCAGCAAACGCATTGATTGGAATGGGTCACGTTGGTTCCAGCAAGGATGGCAGCAAGGCAGGGGTGACCGCCGCGATGATGGACATCGACGGTGATGACGGCGGCGATGACGACCTCGGTGACCTCGACCCGACCAACGCCGAAATCCTCGAGGAATTCGGCGGAGAGGATGCGTTCCGATACCACTGCAAGAAGTTCTCGATGCTGTTCTTCGAGGAGTACGGTCTGATCAGTCACCAAATCAATTCCTATAACCACTACGTCAACGTCGGCCTTCAGAGAACCTTCGATGGCTTCGGCGACCTGGTCGTCACGCCCGGGTTCGACCCTTCCAAGAAGGTAGCTAACGAGCACTACCGTTACGCCACCGTCAAGTTCGGCAAGGTCCAGCTCGACAGGCCCATGTTCTGGGGCGGTGATGCCAAGGAGTTTAAGATGCTTCCGCGACACGCGCGGCTTCAGAGGATGACCTACGCGGCGAAAATAAAAATTTTAGTTAAAGTTCAGGTACGGAAATAGAGTGCCGGTGTTGTTTAAATGTGTGTGTGTGTAATGCAGGTTTGTTAGCTTTGATAGAGCAATTTCTGATGTGTTTGTGTGGAATTGTAGGTGTATGTTCCGAAGAAGATTCGGAGTGATAAGTTCAAGACAGGGAAGGAAGAGTACCTTGATAAGGAGATTCTGAAGGAAGATGAGAAGGAGATCATCGTTGGGAGATTGCCTGTCATGGTCAAGTCGGATTTATGCTGGATGAAAGGTGAAAAGGATGATTGTGAATTTGACCATGGAGGTTATTTTCTCATCAAGGGTGCCGAGAAGGTTGGTTTGTATTTAATTTTAACGAATTTTAGGTTGAATTTAACTTCATGTTTTTGATTTTGTAGGCCTTTATTTGTTGAGTTTTACAATAACTACTTTTAAAATCATATTGAGCAAATTTTCTGGTTGGTTCACAGTATGGCAAACCCTAAAACTTTTACACTGATGGTGAATGGAAATTTATCTCTTGATCGTTATTGTGTGTTTGTGATGTATTTCTTTAATGTTTAGGGTATGTTTAGTGATATGGAATTTGTTTCCTGTGAAAAATCGTTGCAGACTTTTATTGCGCAGGAGCAACTGTATTTAAAGAGGCTTTGGGTTATGAACAGTCCAGGTTGGATGATTGCCTACAAGTCACAGATGAAGAGAAATAGGATGGTTATTAAACTGCTAGGCAATTCTAGGAATGAAGAAGGGGAGAATGGAGACATGTTTCTTACCGTGTATTTTTTATCGGTTGAGGTTCCTGTGTGGGTACTATTTTTCGCTCTTGGTGTCAAATGTGATAAAGATGTTGTAGATCTCATTGGTTGTGACAATGATGATGCCAGCGTTCAGAATATTCTTCTTGCGTCTGTTTATGATGCTGATGAGAAATGTGGAGAATTTAGGAGAGGTAGGAATGCTGTTCAATATTTAGAGAAGTGTATAAAAAGTGTCCAATTTCCACCTCCTGAGTCTATTGAGGAGTGCCTTGAAATGTATGTCTTTCCTGGAATTAGCGGCTTAAACAGAAAGGCCCGCTTCCTTGCATATATGGTGAAGGGTCTCTTACTGGCTTATACTGGCCGCAGAAAATGCGACAACAGGGATGATTTTCGTAATAAGAGGCTTGAATTGGCCAGCGAGCTTCTTGACCGTGAGTTGAAAGTGCACATAGCACATGCTCGAAAGCGAATGTCAAAGGCATTGCAGAGGGACCTTTATGGAGATAGGGATGTACGCCCAACTGAGCATTATATTGATGCGTCAATAATTACAAATGGTTTGCAAAGGGCATTTTCAACAGGAGCATGGTCACATCCGTACAAGAGGATGGAAAGGATCTCTGGTGTGGTTGCAAGTGTTGGCCGCACTAATCCCTTACAAACCATGGCTGAGCTAAGAAGAGCGAGGCAGCAAGTTCAGTATACGGGAAAAGTTGGGGATGCTAGATATCCGTAAGTAACTTCCAAGTTGTAGTTCTTTATATTATTATTATTATTATTTTCTTTCTTCGTTTATGCTGTTTGTTACACAAATAAGTTATGGCTAATTCTTTTCCTTTTCTTTCTTGCTTTAATTTATTATAACACAAGTTTGCGGTTGCAGGCATCCTTCTCACTGGGGCAAGGTTTGTTTCCTCTCTACCCCAGATGGTGAAAATTGCGGACTAGTAAAAAATATGGCTGTCACAGGACTAGTAAGCACCGATATATCTAATGCATCTGAATCTATACTGCCTTCATTGATGGATTGTGGAATGGAAGAACTTGTCAATGATACTTCCACTCATATGGGAAACAAGGACAAAGTCTTCCTAAACGGTGATTGGGTTGGAGTGTGCCCTGATTCCAGTTGTTTTGTGGCTGAGCTACGAAGTAAAAGACGTAAAAATGAACTGCCTCATCAGGTTCACTTTTAATGTGTTTTGTATGCTCTACTAGTCGTATTTTATATATCTTTTAGAACTTTCTTTTAATTTGAGCCATGAATGGATATCAGCATGTGGGCAAAGGCTTTTGCTATTGATGTTATATGTTTTTAATTTCAGCTATAAACTGTCAAATCTAATAAAGGTCAACAGGTTTAACTGCTTAATGCATGACAACCTACCACACAAATGATGTATCAACAAATGATATAGTTACTATTTAAGTGTTTGGAAACTTGTGTCTATATTGGCTAATAATTTTGTGTTGTAGCTTAGTTTGTCATCATGAGAACTGTGATTGTCAATGACTAACATCTGGTAAATGCTTTACCTGCATCACATGATTGTCTTAATTGTTTGAACTCTCTTTTCTATGTGAGTGATGCTATTGTTTGAAGACACCCTTCCTCTGTTGTGTTTTCAGTTGTCTATCTCTCTGTGTTCATCAATAGCTAGCTGTTGTATCAGGTTTTATGAACTTTTTATTGATGTGATTATATTGTCATCTGCATGCTCTATATCATTAAGTTTATTGGGAAACATACTTTTTGTCAAACATCTATTCTCTCTCACTCTCTTTATAGTGGTATTTGCAATACATCAGTTCGAGTTAGTTTAGTTGATCCTATTTCTTTTGAACCTGGTGATTACTACTTTCCATGCAGGTGGAAATCAAGAGAGATCAATCTCAACATGAAGTGCGTATATACTCTGATGCAGGAAGGATTCTACGTCCTCTTTTGGTGGTTGGTAATCTTCTCAGGATTAAAAGATTTAAATCAGACCGTTACTCTTTCCGGACTCTATTGGAAGAAGGTGTGATTGAGCTGATTGGACCTGAAGAAGAGGAAGACTGTTGTACTGCCTGGGGTGTTCAGTATTTATTTGGAAAAGAGGGGAAAAGATCTGTGAAGTACACACACTGTGAACTTGATATGTCATTCTTATTGGGTTTAAGCTGTTCACTTGTCCCATTTGCCAATCATGACCATGCAAGGAGGGTACTCTACCAATCTCAGAAGCACTCCTCACAGGCTATTGGCTATTCTACTTTAAACCCGAATATTAGAGTTGATACTTTGTCTCATCAGTTACACTATCCCCAGAGGCCCCTTTTTCAAACAATGACTTCAGATTGTCTTGGAAAACCAACCTATCCACTGGATCAAAGTAAAATACATCCAAAGGCAGAATTTTATAATGGGCAGAACGCAATTGTGGCTGTCAATGTACATCTGGGATACAATCAAGAAGATTCCTTGGTGATGAACCGTGCTTCATTGCAGCGTGGTATGTTCAGATCTGAGCACATAAGGAGTTACAAATCTGAAATTGATAACAAGGAATCTTCAGAGAAGAAGCGAAAACCTGAAGACGTTATAAATTTTTCAAGGCTACAGAGTAAAATTGGTCGAGTTGATAGCCTTGATGATGATGGCTTTCCATATGTCGGGGCAAACTTGCAAAGTGGTGATATTATTATAGGGCGGTGTGCTGAGTCTGGTGCAGACAATAGTGTAAAGTTAAAACACACTGAAAGGGGTTATGTGCAAAAGGTTGTGCTGTCTTCAAATGACGAGGGGAAAAATTTTGCTGCGGTTTCATTGAGACAGGTAGGTAAATGGTGACCACCAAAGTACATTATCAAAGATACTTGTGTCTGAACTTGCAGGAATTGCTGCAGTGAACATAACTTGCCGTATGGTCAAGTACATACATGTAGATGTACATGCATTAAGTTGTGCATCATCTGAACGTGGATGTTTATGCTAACACAGCTGAAAGCTAACTTTAATCACTGGATAAATATGTTATTTACTAATTCTGCAGGTTCGAAGTCCAGTTCTTGGTGACAAGTTCTCCAGTATGCATGGACAAAAGGGTGTTTTGGGATTTCTGGAGTGTCAGGAAAATTTTCCTTTCACTAGACAAGGCATTGTTCCTGATATTGTCATTAATCCGCATGCCTTTCCATCACGACAAACTCCTGGCCAACTGCTAGAGGCTGCTTTAGGAAAGGGGATTGCTTGTGGTGGTAAACTGAGACATGCTACGCCTTTCTCCACTCCTTCTGTTGATGCCATTACTGACCAGCTTCACAGGTATAGTTTGATCGGACTATTTAGTTTACTTCAAACGCAGTTCGGTGTATATCATATGACCCAATGTTTAGACGACGAGCTTGTATTTCTGCTTCTGCTCCTTTTTTTTTTTATTTGCCTATAATGTGTGCTCTAGTCTTGCTTTAAAACTACGAAGTATTTTGCCTAAATTCATTCTTAAAGCTGGTATATATCATGTTCCCGTTGTTTTACTGAACCCTCACGAATGTTACTTTTGAGGATATGGCAGAGCTGGGTTTTCAAGATGGGGAAACGAGAGGGTATACAATGGAAGGACTGGTGAGATGGTCCGATCACTCATTTTTATGGGACCAACGTTTTACCAACGTCTGCATCATATGGCTGAAGATAAGGTGAAATTCCGCAACACTGGTCCTGTTCACCCTTTGACCCGACAGCCTGTAGCAGACAGAAAACGATTTGGAGGTATCAAGTTCGGTGAAATGGAGCGTGATTGCTTGATAGCTCATGGTGCATCAGCCAACCTGTATGAACGCCTCTTCACGCTCAGTGACTCGTCTCAGATTAACATCTGCAGCCGATGCAAAAATATTTCAAATGTTATCTTGCGGCCAGTCTCTGGTGGTCGGAAAGTACGAGGACCTTATTGCCGCCACTGTGAATCTGCAGATGACATTGTGGTTGCCCATGTCCCATACGGAGCCAAATTATTATGCCAGGAGCTCTTTAGCATGGGCATAAATCTTAAATTTGAAACCCAACTTTGCTAGACGGAACTCTTAACATGTCTCTTTTGTTCATTTCCTTGACTTTGTTCAGTGTAGATATAACTGGATGTTTTCTTGAATGCTTTAGGAGTATTGCATGATATCCGAGCTTAATTTCTTTTAGTACGTATAGATATCACTTTGATTTGTGCATGTTTTCTTGAAAACCAGCCAGTTGGGAGTATTGCATGATATCCTGATCTTAACCCAAATGTCGTTTCATCATCTCTTTTATAAGGCTAATTATCTCCAAGTCTCTCCCCGTTAACAAAGAGAACTTTGTGACCCTGAATGCTTAGATTTCACTTTAAGTGATACGTATGTATAGTATTCAGATGAATAGTTTTTTACTCCAGTTAAACCTGTTGAGGAAATGCAAAATAAAATTTAAGATTAAAATATGCGATTTAGTTCAACAATAGATAACGATTCATGTTTATCTAAGTTTTCCTATGATGTTTGGCACACGAGGCACAACAAAACGGTTTCGTTCCGGTTAATGAAAATGTCCTTTTGCATTTATTTGAAAATGCGGTCATTTTTTCTATCAAAAGAAAGGGGGAAATGATAGTTGTTGAGCACACATTTCATATGTTGTTACTGTATCGCGCTCCCCCTTTATCGTACTCAGCACAAAGGTGACGGATACATATTTGCAGGTTTAATTGGTTGTTGTAGTGGTTGGCAGTGTTATTAGGCAATGCATTGGTAGTTGCAAAATGTATTTGTTTGGATGAGTTGTGTATGTGGTGCACACATTTGTGGAGTATCGTTTATTCTGTGTGAAGTCAACGCGATTCAGAAGCCTTAGGGTTGTACAATGAATACAATGTTTTTGGATTGGGAGAAAATGGGTTCCATACAACAAGTTTACTATGTTTAGATTAATTTAGCTTATGGTAGTTTGGAGGATAAAAATATTGTGAAGGAGTCATTTAATGATTGGTTTGACTAATTTGATTGTGACCAACAAGTACATAGTTAAGGTGGGTGTTGATGATGTTAATGTTGGACTGGGATATCTGAGAGTGGAAAGAATTATAATGTAGATTTTTTGGGAATTTTATTTGAAGACGCTGCAGATGAGAGAACAACATAAGAGAAGGATCAATTTGACAATTTTCATGAACCACAAATTACTTTTACAAAGGACAGGAGAATAAAAATGGGTATAGCTAAAACAAAAGGTGAATATACATTGAAAACATAAATGATAGTTTTGAATGTGAGGAATTACGTAGTGGGTAATTAAACTTTAAAAGTGATGGAAATGGTGAAAGAAAATATGTGAGGTTGAAGAGAAGAATTAAATGAATATTTTGAATTCAAACTTCCTATGAATTTTCAAAAGAAAAAGATATTAAGCTTTAAGAATCAAGAAGGTTACTGATGTATCAGAAAAGATTATAAAGATTATTAACTGTTGATTGACTTTAAAATTTATTTTAAATTTAATTATATTATTTTAATTAAATAGTATTAAGGCTGGCAATATATATAATTAAAATTTTAATTATACTAATTTTTAACTAAATTTAAGTTTGAACTGAAGGGGAATAGTCACCTAAAAATTGTTAAGATGAAGTCAAAGCAACGTAGATTCATCTCACTTGACTGAGACAGATAGCATTAATTTGATTAGATATTTCAAAATAAGAATACACCACTATCCAAGTTGTTATTGAAAAAGATGAAGAGTAATAATGAAGTGAAGTTGACTCAAACAATGGATGAGCTTAGATTCAAATATGGAATTGAAATTAGTATTTATGTTGTATAGAGGGTTCGAAAAATAGCTAAAATTCTTACATATGGTGATGCAACTAGACCATCTGTCGAGGAGTTTATGTGCGTTAACAATCGCAATACATAATACATGTAAGTTTAAACTAGATTATTCCATCTGGAAGCCTTTATATATATGAAAGGAGTAGGCAAGAGGCCGAAGAAGTACCGGTAAGCTGTGAAAGTATGCATGATGGTTAGGGGTAGTTATACATGACTGGTGAGGTTGATATACATAACTGGAGAGATATCCCCGAGTGGTATCAGAGCCTAACTGATAGCCAGAAAAATGTGTCTCAATCCAAAAGTCCGGGTACATTATGTTTGTATATATAAAAGGTTGCATGTAGATCTTGATGGTTGTCACTGGAAAAACAATTTTGGTCCATAATTATTGGTACTAGAATTAATTGATAGCTTCTTCTAGTATTTACTGTTGTACAAACATAAACAAAAAGAGACACGTGAATGATTTTTGAAATTAATTTTTACTGATTTTGGTGACACTACAAAAAGATATTGGACATTTATATGCTATGAACAAAAGGTATTAATCCATTTTACCTTTTCATCTTTTTCGTTGTTTATTTTAACTTACTACATAACTTGATTATAACTTGACGTGTCTTTTACATGGATTGGTTCAAGTTATCACGGAACTGGTTCAAATGGCAAACATATATCTTTTTTCTTTTTACCACCCTTTTTTAATCAGAATTGTATGAAAAAACTTGATATAAAAATTCAATTATTACTTTTTTAGTTTTTGTTTATTAAGAAGTAAAATTTAAGTCTAATTTAATTTTACAAAACTGGTTTATAAGATGAAATTTGTACTTATTTATAAATTATTGAAAGATCTCGTCTATCATTTATATAAAATCTCTAATACTTTTATTATATACTCACTGTCTTAAGCTACAAAATTATATCTAATTATTTAATATATTAATTATTATTTCAATCACAAGTTTATTGAAATGATATTATTAGAATATTTTTAAAAGATACTTAATAAGATTAAGAGAAAAATTTATATTTAAATTATTTTTTCTTCTATTTTTAAATGATGTGACTGAAATTATTAGACATATTTAAACAATTATATTTAAAATAAATAAAAGAAGTATTATTATTATTTGAGATATTACACTCATAATAAGGATTTTTCACAAAATCTATTCGTCACTGAGTAGTAAATAGTTACATAACAAAATAATTTAATTTATTAGATATAAAAAGTAAAGGAATTTTTTATAGTAATCAAACAAAATATACATAAACATATTTAACACTTAAAATTTATTTAAGATAAAATAAAAACATTTTTAGGAAGTGTAATGGTTAAAAATAAAACTTTTGCATCACAGTAATAAACAATAGCAACACATATGTATTTATAAGAAATGCATATATGCCCCTCGACCTGACGCATGATTTAAAAAACTGATTATGATCATTAAAAAATTGCGCTACTAAACATTTGAAGATTTGTTTTTTCTTTTTTATTTCAAATGATGGTAATTGAAAATATTTAAGGAAACATTTCAGTATGTTAATTTTTGTATATATAATGTTTATCACTAGCACAAAAATTATAATTAATATTTCAGATAGAATTCTTTTTACTTATGAATATAGTTATTTAAGTTTCAATATTTCATTGTAATTTTATTTATCTTACTTCTACCTTAATATAATTCACAATAAAGATTTACATGGACATTACATAATTAATTCTTTTACCTTTTTAATAATATTTATATTTATTTATGATCAAATAGATAATAAATAATAAATATTAATAATAAATAAATACATTTAACCTTTTACGTATTTCTAATAACTTGATTCACTCTAAATACTTTCACTCTTTACTATCTTTTTTTTTAATTTTTTTTCACTTTAGGATAAAAAATTTATATAACAAAATTTGTAAATGCGCTTTTTAACTAACAATTTAAAAATAATATCTTTCAAATTTATTTAACTTATTATTGTTATTGTTATTACTGTGGCTGTTATCATTATTACTTTTATAATTCTCGTTGCTATCCTTGTTTCATATTGTAATATAAAAAAAAAACCTCTTATAATAAAATTGTAATATAAAAAAAAATCTTATAGTAAATTATCAGTGTCATTGATCGAAGTTTAATATCAAACTTTATTTCATGTTTTAAGAAACATAACTAATTAGGTTGCAAAACATATTTAATTATGTTCTGTTTAATGATAATTTCAGCTTCTTTTATCATTTGCTTGAAAAAAACAATGTGGCTACCATTTCTTAAAGGCCTTCTTCATTTCACTTTCTTTTCTTATCTCCTCCACCCATTTCAAACTACTAAATTGACATTGTTTTCACATGGAAATAAGAAAAAAAAAATACTTGTTAACCTAATTATTAGGGTCTTTTTAATTTCTCTATTTTTTCTTATAATCTAACTTTTAAAAATTATTTTCAAGAATGTTAAAAAATTAACGTAACATTTTTAAATTTACCACGTTCCTAATTATATTATTATGATATAGTCATTTCAGGTAAAAAAATATAAATACACGTTGAAATAAATGCCAACAACACCAAGTGTTCATCTCATGCTCATTGCTTCCTTGTTAATTAAGTTTCCTTTCATCCTTCTTGGACTGATCCACCAAATTCTCTTTGATTAAATTGAACTTTTGTGATCTTTCTCCAGTTCTTCAAAAGGAACAGCATAGGGTGAGTTCCAATCAGCATTAAAAATTTCCCTAATTTGAGAGATTATGGCAGTGTTGTATGTTCCAAAGCTGACACCTGCTGTTGTGTAGAAGTAGTCCCATACAAGATTGCTAGTCCCAATGTGTGCCCTTACATCACTAACTGCATATTTTCCATGATTGACTCTTGAAAAATCAGGGTATTTGTTTCCTGTTTTAGTTCCTCCATGAATAGCTGGTCCTGTCATGTTGAAACCAGGAACCACATAGTATTTTATCTCAACTTTCCCAGAGCATTTGTTGTACTTTGAGGAAGAGCAGAGATTGTTGCTGTAGAGGAGAGACTTCAGGTACACATCTGTGTTACGGATGGAGTGTGCCCAATATGCCACCAATACCTGTACTGTTGCATTCTTGGAAAACACCACCTGCTTGGCAGAACTTTGTTAGAAAGTGTGAGAATTTTTTTTATAGAAATGAATTTGAAAAGTCTGAATTAGAGATGTTTAAGGTTGGAGTGGCAACTAGTGTGAGAATAGGGTTATGGCACATGTCACTCAAAATGGTAGCAGACAACATTGTAAGAATTTCATGACTCATGATGTTTTGTCTTCTAGTAGATTTAGGATGCCTTGCCTAAAGGTAAAAATTTCATACGGCAAGAACAGCAAAAAGAGTGAAGAGAACGCAGGAAGCCAGAACACTTGAAGTTACCTGTGATATTGCAGAGGACAAGGATGACCAGTAAATTGTTTGGTCCATGAATTCTGACTGACCTAACCAGTCCATTGAACTGATTCTAACTGTCTGCTTATCTCCAACAGACTTGATTGTATCAATCCATGCCTGCTCATCAGCTTGATATTTGCCAAATAATAGCTGCAGCCACCAATAATGCAACGATGATCCAGTGAAGATTGGCAACTTAATATGTTCAATATAAGCATCAGGATTTTTTTTTTTTCTTTGAAACTAATATTGGCAAAATATTTCAGCTAATGCCATAGGGCATGAATGAATTTCCAAGTAGTACGTACAGTGTAAAGTATTTCACATGCATGCAGACAACAAGAAAGCCCAGCTATATAAACCACTCATTACTACGTCAGGTGGATGGCTGCATAAGCTTCAACAATCAAATTTTGGGGTATAAGCACTAATAATTACATCAAATACCAACATGGCAAGGTGATATGTTTTTCACTTCTCTTGGAAAAGCAACTCACCTCGCTAGAAATCTGCAGAATACATCTTAACCAAACCAACTTTAATAGTGGAAGTGGAACAAAATTCATATGACCAATCTACTGGACATCCTATGACTAGTCTAATACACATTCATTATATAGGGTATTATGGAAAAATGAGGGAGCAGTTTCTGCAGCAATTCACACTAAAAGATAGGTTTGAATTAAAAGCATAAATAATGGCTTAGAGATTTCTGCTAATTGGAGATGGTGCCAGGTAAATTATCTGCAGAATTAAACACAACTTTGGCCATTCCTAGCTCAAGTATCGAAGAACCCTATAACACTAACCCCCAATTCAATGAGATGCATTGACAAATTTTATTTAATGAATGAGACTAGTGAGATCCATCTCTTCTGTATCTAAATCAATTCCACACTCATTGTGAACAAGCATGTGATAATAGCACAGTTAGAAAATTATTTAAATAGTAATTTTGTTCTGCCATGTAACTCTAAGTCAACCCATTTCTTCTGTCCAGATTCCACCCGGAAAACAAATAACTAGAAGTAACCATTACCTCTGGGGGTGCGAAGGATAGATAGCTGACTTGGGGGAGCTTTGTTGAGTAGTTATTCCCAGGGGTTTGAAATGAAACCACAAACATATAAGGATCAGATAGAATAGGATATCCTCCAACATGAGGAGTCTCCAGATATCGAGGAAGAGGTGACCTGTGAAAAATAATTAGATACTGTTATGAACTAAAAGGTGAAAGGATGTTCTTTCCTCATGGTTAGTTTACTGTCTCATCCATTCTAAGTTGCTTGCGGAAGTAAACTTATTAAGTTCCAACTGCTTGCTTTCTGAAGTTTGCTATACCATTCACCAAGTTGTATCTCCTGCCTCTCATGTTCACGTTCATGCTTAAGACTACATTTTATTTTAAGTTAAAATCCTAACCAACCTTTTGTCTTCACATATAAACACAGTTAACATTGTTCTAACACTTATTCAGAGTCGTGTGAACCATTCTGTCTTCTCAGAACAGAGAAATTCCAGGGAGGTAAGGAAATTCTGTTGTATATACAACTTAACTTTGTAAGGATATTCAAATATAAACAATAAAAAAATGACATCAGAGTAGAAAATAGCGAAGCAAATCTCATAAGTGAACTTATTTTAATCATCAGATCCAGACTTACTTGCACCTCTCTTTATGATCAATGAAATGCGACCAGCAAGGAAACTTCCTCTCAACTTGCCATTCTTGATCAAACACTGTTTTTGTGTAAGCTGAAGAATTGAGAGATGCAAGTGTCCATAAATTGTCAAAGTACACCTCGACCTTTTTAGCTATTTCAGAACAATCAGTGAAATAAATTCCGAGTTCCTTGACCTAGAGCCAGAAAGTAACAAATAATGTGACAAGTATCATGAGTTGAAAAGATAACAAAAGTCTACAATGAAGAAGGTTTATATTAGCATAAATATCTATTGAGAAGATAACAACCAACAAAAAGGTAACATTAATGATCAACGGAGAGAGGTAACAAGCAACATAATGCATTTTTAGTTGAGGGTTGATGCTTCATAATCTAGATTAATGGAGGCCAATCGACATTAAAAAAAAAAGTAAACATAATCAAAATAACACAGTAATAACTGAATTACCTGTGTGAGAGATTTCCAGTCATTGTTTGCAGATCCAATATAAACATCCCTACTATCAGATATCCAAACTTTGGCATGGACAATGCCGGAGCCCCACCAATCCTCCAGCAGCAATGTCACATTCTCAACATTTGGCCTTCCGAAAGCAAGTTTGGATGGTTCTAAGGTAAAAGTTGGATATACTCCAGAGTGGGACAGTAACCTACCTCAGTACAATTTCCATTTAAACCATAAAACAAAAGGTTAAGATCACCTTGCCTATGTACTATAAACACAAACATCCATCCATGTTGAAAAACCCCATTTCAAAGTTAATAGATGTTCAGTATTCAACACACTCTAAAACCCTTGAAACATGAACATGGTAAAGCCAAATTGAAACGCACCTGATGCTAACATTCCGGTCAGCAGCAGCTTCTAATTCTTGATAAAGAGAAACACCTTGACTGGCACCAAATTCATGCATCTGATGTTGAGTGTAACCATAGTCCCCAGATCGAGGATCGTTGGGGGAAGGTAGAAGCTGCCAGTATTGAGCAGTTATGTGAAGCCTCGTGGTGGAGTTTGCAGCCAGCCACCGAAGCACATCCCCTACAATTCAATTGTGAGTCTCATAGATGAAAGTTTATTTTTTTTTTCTTAATTTAAAAGAATTAACAAAAATTTCCTTCAAAAGGAGGTTAATTGAAATCTGGGATTAATGTAATCTCGTACTGCATAACAATTTCTCAGCACAACACGTATTCTACTGCCACTATATTAATAAGGATAACTATTACTGTTTCATACCTGTAGAGAGGGTGCCATGAACATGGGGTAGGTGGGGCATATTGGTGGGAATGGATTGCACTAACCATGTTTTACAGCGAGAAGAGGATGATCCTGATGCACAAACACTGTTCAACAGAATCAAAATATTATAACACACAAAGACACAGTGGACACCAATCCTCAGAGTGTGTCTCATGGTTTTCTATAGTGACCCAGATAGCATAAGCAATAGTTGCACTATAATTTGCCTGGTGCAATACAGCTACTACCCCCGTTGACTTTAATATCCAGTCAACGGAAACAATGACCAGCTGGATCTTCAAGGAATATGCGGCCAATATAATCAATTAACTGTTCCAATATTCTCAATAATCTTATATTGCTTAAGAATAGAGATGAAGGTATCTCAGACGGTAGTAATTAACTCTAATAAGGTCATCTCATTAGTAACAATTTCGTATTATTAATATATATATTACTTTTAGATCCATACTTTTAGGATCCATGCAGGCCTTGGCCGTAAGCTATGTAACGTTTACCACAAAGAATTTAATAGAATCATCGATTATTATGATGATTACTTTTTAAGTTACGCCTTAGATATTATCTTATTAGTTGATGATATAAAAATCTTCATTAAATAGTGTATCAATATTAAAATCAATTCAATATAGCAAAATAAAGTTAAATACTTAACAACGACACCCTCGTGCAGGTGCCAGGATTGCTCTTTAAAAACTGGTTGATTCTAGTAATGGACCCTGGATTTTGATCCCGTTGGTTCACATCAATCGTTTCTTTTTTAAGCTTTTAAAAAGAATTAGCAGAAGAAGCCATGAATCGTTGCAGCAAAATCAAATAAGTTGTATACAGAGGGCAATATATTAGGATTACCGAACAGAACCTATACCCTGTGAAAATTCTGTACTGTGGAAGGTCTTAGTCTTACACTTGAATGAAACATAAACTACATTACATTTTAATCCAATGCCAATGAACCCTTTTCCTCATTCTGTGCATGCATTGCAGACACGAAAGTAACATCCTACCACTTTACACTTAGACAGCAATTTGAATCTCCTTCACCTTTTCCAAATAATCTACTAACTCCCTAAGAGATGGAATGCCTCTGGTGTCTCAAAGATAGACCATATGATTTGGTATCACCATGGCCTATAGAAGTTGGGCTACTAGAACTCCCTGAAGTCTCTGAGCTTCTATTCTCTCCTTGTACTTTTCTCAAACTCCATAACTTGTCAAAAATTCTCCTTGATCTTGATGGCAGCAACTGAAGCCCACTTTTGCTGTTTTTGCTATTCTTACCCAATTTCCCATTTTTATGCAACTCTTCATCCTTGATCCTCAAATGGCTCACCTGGTTCTTGAAGGGTTGGCAGTTATCTCCCATTGTTTTCTTACACCCCTCATCTCGATTCATTGGAGAGCTTGAAGGGTCATACATGCTATTGTGGCCGAGTGATTGAAAGCTGATGGAAGACCTTACCTGATCAAAGAAGAGAACTTGGACTACAACTCGAAGGGGAAGGCATTCATTCTGTGCAGCATGCATGGAAGCATCCGCTGTCAATTTCCGGACATCCATCAGTCCACAAAGTTTCTTCCTTTCGGCTTTAGTCAATTCTGGGTGCTCCTGAAGACAGAAGAACAAAGTTAATTACTGAAATGAATGTCATCAATTAGGTAAGATAGCACATGCAACATGAACAATCAGCTCTGTATAGACCATCATGGAGGATAAACAAAATGCTACCTTCAAATAGATGTCTATAGCTCTGTATAGACCATCATGATCTGGTCTAGCAAAATCTGGAATGGATTGTGACAAATCAGCAAAACTAGAGAGACCAAGATTAGAATCATGTGCAATTTCTCCAAGATAACCATCCACCAACTTGCCAACATTCAATAAAGACCTTCGTGCTAAAATATATTCATCTTCTCCATGTTTATCCTCGACAACATCCATACCACATCTTCCCTTTTCGTCATTCATATATTGATTCAAAAGACCTTGTACCAAATGAACATCATATGTAGTAGTCTGGGGAGACCTTGCTGGAATCAATAAATCTTTCACACAAGCTTCATGCAATTTGAGGCTAATGCTCTTCATCAGTTCCTTTTTTGATGACTCATTTGCACAGACTAATATGGCCACTCTCAATAGCTTCAGCAAGAAACTACACGAACAACCAATGCCATTATCATATGGCAATAAACAGACAATTGTTTCTACCACAGATTTAGTCCTTGAGGCATTCGCACCAGAAACCAATGTGTCGACAGAATCAGGTATCCATCTTAAGGCATAGGTTTTTAGTGCCTCCCCAATAACAACACCATCCATTCTTCCCTTAGATTTCACAGCAACCATTACTCGTTTGTAAAGATCAATGTCCAGCTCACATATATCTTCAACCCACCAATCCTTAGGAACAGACTCAATTTTCTCTAGAAAGGTCATCTTGTCCTCAACAATTTTATCAGGTTCAGCTAATTTTCTATTATAAGTGTAAGACCAAGTGATGTACGCTGGGTCCACACTAGTTTTAGAAGCTATGGAGTCTGTGCATCTCCCAATGATCTTCAGATCCTCAGACCATGGCAGAAGAGATTTAGAAGTTTGGAGAACAATAATAGAATCCTTCCAGCAGCGGAAGATACCTGAGTTGAGAAACACCTCAATCTTTAAAACCAAGTTTCCTCTATCAACATCCTCAGTCATCTCAAGATACTCAGCTGCACAACGAGCAGCTACAACATTGTAAGCATTAAGAGTAACAGTCATTCCATAACAGAATTTTGCACATATTTCGAAGGCCTTTGGTCCTCCAGGAAAATCATCCAAGTAAATATCATCAGAGTTCTCTTCATTAGCTTTTGATACCAGTTTTTGTAGTCGGTTGCTCTTTGACAATAGAGGGAACTGCAACTCTTAAAAGCTCAAAATTAGTAAACAAAAAAGGGAGGGAGCAAAAAGCTAGTTGTCGCCTAAAAACCACAAATTTGCATACTAAATGCGCATATTAGAACATAAACTTCACTCATCACTACAACTCTTTGATCGTCTAAGCTAGTAACATTTGAATAATGAATACTCCCAAACTACTACCAGCTACATTATATTTTAACCCTGGTCATACAAATCATACCATTAGATTAATTGAATAAAATACAGCACAGAAGTTTGGATGCCAAAAAAGTATGTACCTTGTGAAGGTGAAACGTAACATCACCAACATTAATAGTAACGTCTGTAGCCAATTCAGATGAAACATACCTACATGAGAATTAAATTTGGTATGTAATCTTGCAAAGGGTAGATTTTTTGCAGGGAAAACTAAATACGAACACACAAAACATCCCCAGTGTTCAAAATGTATAAGACTGTGTGCATAATTAACCACATGCCATGTTTGAAAGCTGAGTCAACTTATGATGGAAGAAGTGATTAAAGTTCTGCCAGGAAGTGAGATCCTTCAGCCAAAATACTTAAATCAAGATCTGTGCTGTTCATCCCAATCTTACACGTTGTTCTCGTCTTAGCAGCAATCAAATAGCTCCTAAGGCCAAATGAAGCAAAAAAATAATCCTTTTCTACATATTACATTTGTTGATTAGCTTATTTTGAAGAAAAATAATGTTTCTTTCCAACTTCCAGAGAAAACTTTTGAAAAATAATCAACTATTTCCTTGAAAACAATCTCTGGGAAGAAAGGCAATTGTCTGTCACGTCCTCATTGACTTGCAGGGAAGAAAAATGAATGCAAGACAATTTAGTCCCAGTTAATAGGTAATTGGATACCTTCCAAATTAATATTGATTAACCAAAGATGTCTCCTATCTGCACACATACATATACCTACCACACGCATGACAGATGACATTTCACTGTCAAGCATGCTTTAGAACAGACAGAAAAGGGACCAAACCAGGTTAAGCTACCTCTGTAAAACATTCCACCCTCAAGTGAAACTCTTTAACCTTATTATTATCGGGGAACGAGTCCTTTTGCATGAATTCCACCATAGCAAATTTTCTCAGGGTCCACTAGGACCTCCTCATTTGGATTTTTGCATCTACCTTTTATTTTATTTTTCACACAAGGAAACAAAACAATAATGAGTGCCCCACCCCAGTACCATGGCATACAAAAACTAGCGAGGCAAAAGAAAACAGATACGGCCAGTTTATTAAAATTGTTTTATTAAAAAGGCTTGTGTCCAGACATAATTGCAGATGATGGCTACTCCACATCACTTTTATGATGGACCACAAACTCCCAGTTCAAAGGATGGACCACGATCTCTTTCTCCCACCCTTTTTGGTTACCAAAAACAAAATTTTAATGTTAACACACTAGAAACAAAATTAGAATGTTAACATTATTCCTAATAAGAGAAAACACTCCCAAATGTTATACACTCTTATCCAATTACAGATCATCACGTATGATAAATTGTTGACTTTTACAACAACTACCTTAAAAATTTATATCAACCATGATTTCTGATTGGTTGAGTTGATAGTGTAATTTTTTTCTGCATTAACATAGAAATTAAACTCTTCTAACAATAGGGTGTGTGGACAAATCTTGTTTTTGATTTGAAGTCAACAAATTTCCTAGTAAGCTTGAACAACTAAATGCATGCGTGATGAAATGAAGGAGTTATTGAGGTTGAATGGTGAAGAGGGGTGCAAAATGCATGCAGGATCTAATCAAGAAGGAAAGGAAAGAAGAGAAAGAGAAGGTGTGAGGCTGTGAGATGAATACTGGCACTGACCTGATAGAGTTTCCATCAGCTTGAAGAGCATCAGGCTTGGAACCCAACTTCATAAACTTCATTTCTCTTTTTGCTCTCTCTGAAAACAAAACCAAACCAAAGCAAATGTGATTCAGAGAAACACAGTGCAGAATGGTGTTGGAATCTCAAGTCAAGTTTGCATTGCAGGTAAGGTAAAAAAGAAAGGAAGAAAAGAGGCAGACAGGGTGGCACTGCCTCATCCTCAGGTCTGCTTGGACCCTTTTGTCCCTACTCTTTACTCTTTTTATCCACTTTATCCCTGCACATTCCATCCTTGTCCCCTAGTGTTTTTACCTTCGATGACGATGATGATGCTATCCGTGTCGTCACACGTGTTGTTTTCCAGTCTCTGATGACGTAATAACTCCATTCTTTCTTCCTCATTCTCTTCACTTGCAAGTTGCAACAACCGAACCAAATACCACCATGCTTCTGCAACACTTCAGAGTAAAACAAAAAAAAAAAAAGTATAATTTTTTACATTAACGAAAAAACCACTCTTAATTAACAGTTTATATTTATCATATCCTATAAATTATGATTTCAAGTATCCAATTATTTGTGCTGTCTCTTTGGGCCGAAAGCTTATAAAGATTTTCTAAATCATAATTAGAAAGTCATAACTTTTAACTCACATATTTCAAACAACGACACGTGAAGACTTTAAGATTATCTCCCTGTCTGAAAACCTTTGCAAGTGTTGTTATGTTTCAAAAACTCGTCTTTTAATTTAAAACACGCTAATATATATTTCTCTTGCTATTACTATTATTCTTCACATTTCTTCTTTCTTCTTGGATTTGTTCCAATGACTTCTAATTTATGAGTACAACTCCAGACATGCCACTGTGCAACTGTGCAAATATTGAGATAACAAACAGAATATAATGTTTGGTGAGATTTGTTTTCTAGGATAATGATCATGGTCACTTTCAAACTATCTTATACTTTTCAACAATAATTTTTTTTAATATTTTATTTTTAATTTTTAAGGTTTGAAAATAAATCATGTTTCATTCTGATTGAAAAAAAATAAAAAATACAGATAATGAAGCTTTTATTTGTAAAAAAAAATATATAATTAATATACAGTTTAATTTTTATTGCAAATTCATAAAAAAATAACATGTGAAACTAATTATTAATATTTGTAATTTTAAACCTTAAAAAAGATATTTAATTTTTCTTATATGTAACAAGACATCAAGGAACACAAAGTAATGAAACATGTGGCAAATAGTGATTGGAATATAATTTATAACACATGACAATAAAATTTGAACCTAAAAATGCATACAATAATATTTTCACCTCCACCCCCACTGACTTGTAACTTGTAGCAAATTGGCAAGCTAAATATTTACAAAAATCAAATAAAATTAAAGGTAAAAGAATTCATTTTAAAAAGAACAATGCTACATAAGTAAAAGAAGATTGGTACAGTGAATTCCGATTAAAAAATAACACAAAAGTAATCTTATGAAAAACACGAAAATTATACACCAGAATATTTGTTTCAAAGTTATAATCGGTTTAGCTTAATGCATGTTCATTAGGAAGAACATTACTTATATTTAGAGTTTAGGGTTACATTTGTAAATTAAAATGTTCTGATTTAATATAATAATTTTGTAAGATGTAATATTTTAGTGGATAAAAACAAAGGTATGACTGAAAAAACATTACAAATATTATTTTAAATTTGAAAAGCAATTACATTTTTTTAATAAAACAACTTACTGTATTAATTATAATTTTCAATTGAAATAGAGAGTAGCAAAAAAACTTATTCACCTTTAAAAAATTAATGATATTTTTTAAGGGATAAAACTTAATTATAATTTTTGCAGAAAAAAAAAAAGTAAAGCAAAAGCTATAATAATATGAACTTATTTTAAAAATATGAAATCAAATATTATAGTATTTAAAAAATGCTCAGAATCAATTTTACATGTGAAACGTCATTTTCGAAAGTGACAATCCACCGTCGGCACTTGAGCATTTTAAAAACTTGAGGATAAGTATATTATAATACTATTTTAGTGATATGCTTCAAGAAACTAATTTCATTTAATCATGATTTAATCCTTATGCATAGATATTCCCTTCTATTGATAATATAAGATTTTGTTTTCTAATTAAACTTCGAGTTATAAATTTATAAGAATAAAATATTAGTTTTAAATTTTAAAAATTTAAATTATAAATAAAAAGTTATTAAATATATAAGTATCATAAGGTTCATATTCAATATATAAATTTAAGATATAAGAAGACTTCTTTTTTATTGAAATGTACTATGACATAAAATGGGGTTTAATAAAACACTTGTATTAAAGCAAAAGTTTCCAATAATAATAATATATCCGATCGAATATGCTATAAAAAATTGATGACAGGACTTAAAAAATATTTTAGACAATTTGAATATTGCAAAGAAGATTATATATTCTCTAACTAGGTTCTAAGTAGATTAGAAATTATGATATTTTTAGACTAAGAAACTATTTTTGATAGAAATAAGAAACGAGTTAGATAAAATAGATTGGTTTGTTAACCCTTATTAATTTAATTAGGTGGTCTGATATTTTTAGCCTGCTTTGACCCTATTAGTCCAACAAATTACACAGTGAATGAAGCTTAGTTGTATTTATTTTAATTTATTAAAATCAAATAGCAAAAATACTAATAGAAAGAATTATATTTTTGTATTGTGTTATTTGAAAAATACAAATATATAATGATATTTTTATTTAAATCAGAAATCCTAACCCATTAATTGTTAATTATTGAGTATAATTGAATGTTACAAATTATTAATATATATATATATATATTAATTGATTAATTAAAATATTTGAAATATATTTAATAATTAAATGTTGTTTAATATATATATATATATATATATATATATATATGTAGAGAGAGAAAGAGGTATTTAAAGAAAGTAAATAAAAAAAAAGAGTTGATGAACTAGTCCTAATCCTCTTTTGGATGAAACAAGCTAAGAACTCCAACGTAGGCCAATCCATTTTTAATATGTAAAATTAAAACAAATCAAATAAAATTAGTTAACTTATTTTATCACTTTTAATTTTATACTATTATACACAACAAAAAATAAACATAAATTTTCAATTTCACATATCGTTACAGCATTTAAATATAAAGTAACTAACCACTCAGGTTAACTAGTAGCTTATCTTTAAAGTACTCTATAGTGGTGCAATGTTATTTATTTATGGTAAAAATAAACGTGTAAAATATACATGCTATAATAATAAGTTAAAATGAATGAATAAATAAAAAGTGATATCATTAATATCTTTTTCTTTATCTATTTTACTCAGTTTTTAAAATTATTTATTAAAAATATTTAAATAAATAATTTATATTGAATGATAAGTAGGGAGACTTTTCAGTGCACAACATTATAGTAAAAACATACTTAATATACTTCTCAACCCTTAACTGTTTACAGGTAGGACACATTTATGTGGTTATAAACATTCTTTATAATTAGATAAATAAAAATAAAATTGATGTAAGTGGGAAAAAAAAAAGTGATGCCTAAATCAATGATAGAAAAAAAAATATATATATATATATATATATATATATATATATATATATATATATGAAAAAAATAACAATAGACATGTATATTTTTAAGGAAAACTATGTGATACACATGTACATGACTTAGTATTATTTGATGTGAAACTCATAATAAATTGATGTGTTATTATGGGTTTGCTGGTTCTCCAAAGAAAACATAACTATTTTGTGATGATAGAAATAATGTTTATGTTGGGTAGTGAATAGAATGAGACTTGTGTTTTGTAGTTGAGTTTCTACATGATAGGATTACGTCACTTGATGTTGGCTTCAGGTTCAATCTCGAATGTCCATGATTAATTGAAGGTGAAGTCATATAATTTTTCATAAAGGACTATTTTTTATATTTTATATGTTCTGATATTGTTATTTATGTAGGTAAAGTGTTCAATGATGACATGCTATCTTTTTTGTTTCTTTTGCCAAGTTGTCCATTTGTGTGCTAATTTGTTTTCTCCATTTTTGTTATTTTCATTTATTTATTTACAAACAATTTTTTTAAGATTTTTAATAAAGAGAGAAATAAAATAAAGAAAAGACAAAATTAAATATGCAATTTTAATTTCCAGCCTGTAATATCATGCCAACACACACCTTAGTGTCACTGGTTCAACTATGTTTTAAATTATTAATTACGTCATTTACTATGTTAATATATTTGTGTTACATATTATGTTGGTAATTAATTATTGTTTAAAAACTGTCTACAGATTAACAACGGACCAACATTTCTGGTAAAAAGCATATATTGAAGAACTAAATGCACAATAAAAAAGAATTCAATGACCAAAATTTCACACCATACAAAATATGAAGATATATTTAAAATATGATTATATTAACCAATAGGCCCTGAGCTGTTTAGAAATTTTTGGTTAAGTTTTTAATTTTGTAATATTTATATTTCTGTAATAAAGTATTCGGAAAAGAATAATTAATTCAAAGGTATTAAAACGATTTACTTGTTATGATTTTTTTAATAGAAAAGTAAATTAGAAGAGTGATGAATGTTCTTGCAAAATCTCAGATCTGATTTGTGTAGTCTTACATATAAAGGAAGAAGTTAGGTTAATTAATTATTTTAGAATTCCCATTGTGCCCTGGAGTCCATAGAGAAAATAGAAAAATATCAAAACGCGTTGGGTCAGATTCAACTAGAGGCACCAAAGGGACAAGATCATATATAAGTAGAATGCAGTAACTGTACCTAATTGTAACCGGAGAAAAACAGATTCAGCACCTTGAGCCCTCACCTTGAGCCCTCTCTCTGTGGTCGTGACTACGCTTCTTCTTGAAGTCGAAGCGCGTGAAAAAGGGATTCCAGATCTGGATCTCGAACGCCATGGCGTTTTGGAGATCTCTCGCCTTCTCTGCGGTTCTTCTGCTTCTCATCCATGGCGCTCACTGCTTCTACCTCCCTGGTGTCGCTCCACAGGACTTCCAGAAGGTAACCTTTGGTTTCTCCTAACACGTCTATTGGTTATTTCCTCGCTTTTTGATCCGTGTGTTTGAATCTCGAGATCTGAGTTTTATTGGATTTATATTGTGATCGATATTAGGTTTTTTGTTGTGAAATTGTTACTGTTTTGTTGAAACTCGAAACAGGAGCTGGAAGTGTGTGGTAAGTAATATAGAATGTGTAGTTTAGATCGCTTCGATGAAGGACTTTCACTTCGTAACTCTGAATGTGTTTGTGTATCTATTGCTAGAATAAAGGTCTGATTTCTATTATACTGGGTTTATCGGTTCCAGTTTGGTTATAATTGCAAGGTTTGTCTTCGTTGATGAATCGATCTTACGATGGCTGTTTTAATGCTCTACAGCTAACTAGAGATGGATGTTGGTTTTGTTGTATGTGGAACTTTAAAGGATTTTGGAGAATAGGATTTTTTTTGTAGATGTGAATTGCTGCAGTACTTACCTTTTACTTCTTTGCACCTCTTTGTATTGGGATTTATTTTCCAGATATTTGGCAGTGATACTATTTGATGTTAACGGTTAGAGCTTTACAGAAAAAGGATACTAACTGTTGTCTCTTAGGTTTTGCCTTCTATCATTCGAACGTATGACATATGCCTTTACCTCTAGTCTTACCCTCCTTCCAGGATTTCAGTTGTTTTTAATTATAAAGCATATGTCGTTAGATTGTTTTGCATAGTTGAAGTTCTGTCTTAGTATCACTTTGCTATCTTGTTAGCAACTATAATGGTACTTATAAAGGATGGAAAAGTTTATTTGACTACTGTGTATTCCCCTTCAAAAGAATTGTCTTGCTTGTAAGGTGGACTAGATGAGGAGTATTTAGAGTTCATTATGGATCTACTTCTCAAGGCCTTTATTCACAATTGTCTTTAGACGACCTATGTAGTATTTAGAATTCATTATGGATCTGTTTCTCAAGGCCTTAAATGACTTGTTACATATTTATTTTCTGCAGGGAGATGAATTGCAAGTGAAAGTAAATAAATTAACGTCAACAAAGACCCAGCTTCCATATTCATATTATTCGCTTCCTTACTGCTCCCCACCAAAAATTCAGGACAGTGCCGAAAATCTTGGAGAAGTGCTTCGTGGTGACCGGATTGAAAATTCTCTTTATGTGGTCAGTATTACGTGTTTACTCTCGACAGTTTAATTTTTGTGACAATGACAATGAATGAATTCTTGGTGATATGTTTTCAATTTAGGAACAATTAAGTAATTAAATACTGAATTTTCTGACCATGTTCACAATTATTTGTTACGACTACGAGTAATCATTTATTGACTCTGAGTGGTTAACTAGACATTTATTTCCGAGCTGATTTTTTTCTTATTTTTGAAAATTTTATGAGTTACCCTAATTTTGTTATGGTCATGAACTATTTTCTGACCCATTGATATTTTGCAGTTTAAAATGCGTGAGCCACAAATGTGCAATATTGTGTGTAATATTAAACTTGATGCTAAAACTGCCAAGGATTTCAAAGAGAAGATCAGTGACGAGTATCGGGTGAACATGTATGATATGCGAATAGTTGTTCTATTATTTTCAGCAAGTATTCTACTATGTGATAGCCTTGTTTCTTACAGTAGCGCTGTTTCATGCACAGGATTCTTGATAACCTTCCTCTAGTTGTTCCCTTGAAACGAAATGATCAGGATTCTACTGTTTATCAGCTTGGTTTCCATGTTGGACTCAAAGGGCAGTACAGTGGGGTATGCTCATTATTTAAATAGCACTTTGACTATTGTTATGAATGCCAATTAGCATTTTTTTCTTATTTTGTCTAAATGTGCAGAGCAAGGAGGAGAAGTATTTTATTCACAATCATTTGGCATTTATTGTCAAGTACCATAAAGATGTGATAACTGAATCTGCTAGAATTGTGGGCTTTGAGGTTAAGCCATTCAGGTCATTATTTTTGTGCTGTCATATTAATTTATTCTATTTAATTCCACAAATGTAGGAGTCGCATGCATTGGGTTTTCCTTTTGATTGGTTCATTCTTTTGTGATATTAGTGGTGACTTTTCATAACCGGGTGTTGATCTGCAGTGTTAAACATGAATACGAAGGTAAATGGGAAGGAAAAACAACTCGTTTGACAACCTGTGACCCTCATGCTAAAAACACAGTTGTCAACTCCAACTCTCCCCAAGAGGTTGAAGAGGGCAAGGAAATTATCTTCACCTATGATGTTGAATTCCAGGTGAGTTAAAGGAGATGATATATTTTCACATGTTTACTTCATGGTGTAATGTGGTTATTGGCATGAGCTAAGAAGTTAAGGCATATGGTTTAAGCGGAGAAGCTGGTTTATAGCTAGGGAGAAAACATAAAAAGTTTAAAATCCACTTGCACTAATGGGCATGTTTATTATTTTTCACATCATGATAAATCTTCGTCCTTCTAGTTGGATTCTTAAGATCCTCCCTTTGTTGTTATATGATGAAAAGAAATGTGATTGTGGGCTGTATTTCTTATTATCTTTTATTACCTGGCTGGCATGTACAGGAGAGTGATGTGAAGTGGGCATCAAGATGGGATGCCTATTTGCTAATGAATGATGATCAAATCCACTGGTTCTCAATTGTTAACTCATTGATGATTGTTCTCTTCCTTTCGGGGATGGTGGCAATGATAATGCTGCGTACACTGTACCGTGACATTGCGAAATATAATGAGCTTGAGACCCAAGAAGAAGCCCAGGAGGAGACTGGTTGGAAGCTTGTCCATGGTGATGTATTTAGGCCCCCTAACAACTCAGATTTGCTGTGTGTTTATGTTGGAACTGGTGTTCAGTTTTTTGGCATGATGCTGGTAACCATGATGTTTGCTGTCCTTGGGTTCCTTTCACCTTCAAACCGAGGTGGACTGATGACAGCCATGCTCTTGCTTTGGGTTTTCATGGGAATATTTGCTGGTTACTCATCAACTCGCTTGTACAAGATGTTCAAAGGATCGGAGTGGAAAAAAGTTGCCCTCAGGACTGCAACCATGTTCCCTGCCATTGTCTCTGCCATTTTCTTCGTTTTAAATGCTCTCATATGGGGCCAAAAATCATCCGGAGCTGTGCCATTTGGTACAATGTTTGCTCTGATCTTTTTATGGTTTGGGATCTCGGTTCCACTTGTTTTTGTGGGTAGCTATGTCGGATTCAAGAAGCCTGCAATTGAGAATCCTGTGAAAACGAACAAGATCCCCAGGCAGATCCCTGAGCAGGCTTGGTACATGAACCCTGTTTTCTCAGTTTTGATTGGTGGAATACTCCCGTTTGGAGCTGTTTTCATTGAGCTATTCTTCATCCTCACATCAATCTGGTTGAATCAGTTTTACTACATCTTCGGATTCCTCTTTTTGGTCTTCATCATCCTCATTGTGACTTGTGCTGAAATAACCATTGTGCTCTGCTACTTCCAGTTGTGCAGTGAGGATTACTTGTGGTGGTGGCGTTCATATCTTACCTCTGGTTCCTCTGCACTTTACCTCTTTCTTTATGCAACTTTCTACTTCTTCACCAAGCTTGAAATCACAAAGTTGGTATCTGCGATATTTTACTTTGGGTACATGCTTATAGCTTCTTATGCATTTTTTGTGGTGACCGGCACTATCGGATTTTATGCATGCTTTTGGTTCACTAGGCTCATCTACTCCTCAGTCAAAATTGATTAATATAGCAGTCAGCGGTTTGGACCAATCTACTATACTTCTTAAAGAATGAAGAAAGTTTGTGTAAGGATTTTGATATTCAGATACTAGCATGTTCAGATGTAACCTATTCTATACAATTTTGAACTGTGTCGACAATGATTTTTTTTGCTTCATTATATTTTAATTGCCTTTGTCGAATTAGGATTCACGTTTTAATACAAAAGATTTTAGGTTGGTTCGTCTGTCTTGTCAATCGGCCTTTTATGTGGCAGATGTTATATTACTAGAGCAGTCATCTCAATAGAAGGAAATATTCCATTATATCTATTTTACAATAGAAACATCACTATCACTTTTTTCACTTTTTACGTCTGTTTTGAACATATGAATTTTTAAGAAAAAAGTTTGTTAGTATTAAAATGATTTGATGAGTTTATATTGATGTAGTCAGAAAATTATTTAAGTTTTATTTTTTCATTAAAACAAAATTAGGTCATAAACGAGTTTTAATATCTTTTAATAAATCAAATTCAAACTTTTAATTAATTAAAATTTTAAATTCAAATTTTAAATTAAATTTGGTTGAATAATTGAGTCAAGATTAACTATTAATATCTTTTACAAGCTTCGAATTTGGATAAAGTTATTTACCACCTACTTCCGCCTAATTCTATTATAAATGCATCAAAAAGTTTCTTGATTATGATATTATATTTATCTTTCGTAATACCTGTAAAGGTATAAAATAGGATGAATTAGATATTACATTAATAATTTTGGGTTAGTATTAATTGTCTCTGACCCTAACTTATTTAATGTTAAAATCACTGTAGATAATTTCTACAAAAAATGATTTATAGATTCCCACGAGACAGTGAAGATAGAAGAGAAAAAAAATATTAATGTAATAAAACTGACAAAAAACGGTAGAGAGAAATAAAATATGTTAATTATATCATTACTCTAATTGCCTGTTAAAATTGGGAGCAATTTGGTGACAGCGTCAAAGGCTGAGAGTGAATTCCTAAGTTTCAGAATAATTCGTTCATTATATCAGTTTTCTTTACCGTTGTCTTGACCGTTACAAGAGCCCACACAGTATCAGAAAACTCAGTACAGTGGCCCCCAGATGCTGTGTTCTAACTCCAACGGCTAGTATCTCTCCTCTTCATCACTATAAATACAACACTCCTAACAATCGCCAGTTCACACCACCACTTCGTGCTTCTGAGACTAAGAAAGGTAAAATCTTTCAAACACCCTTTTCAGTTCTCAAAAAGGAAAAAAAAAAGACCATGGCTTGTTCCTCAAGAGCCGTCTCTGCTTCCCTTTCGTTCTTTTTCCTTCTCCTTGGATTCTCAGCAGCTAAGGAACTATTAGTTGGAGGCAAGATTGATGCCTGGAAGATTCCATCTTCTGAAGTAGATTCCCTAAATCAATGGGCTGAAAAGTCTCGTTTCAGAGTTGGCGACTATCTTGGTAACCTCCCAAACACAACCATTTCTTCAATATAGTTAAATAGTTAAAGGTTATCTTAATTTGAAAATGGTGATTTTGGTCATTATTTTTTTAATAGCCAATGATTTAGTTCCTCAACTTAGTGTCCTTAAGTGGAACAAAGAGGTATCAAATTCACAGTTTTTTAAATATACAGGTTAAAATGTATTGCAATTGCCTGAAAATTTTACCCTTTCTGATACTATTTTCATCTCCTTTTGTATGCATATTTTGCAGTGTGGAAATATGAGAGTGGGAAGGACTCAGTGTTGGAAGTAACAAGGGAGGAATATGGTAGTTGCAGCAGCTCCAACCCCATCAAAGAGTACAGTGATGGGAACACTAAGGTGAAGCTAGACCGTCCTGGGCCATTCTACTTCATCAGTGGAGCAAAGGGGCACTGTGAGAAGGGGCAGAAGTTGATTGTGGTTGTGATTTCTCCAAAGCACACATTCCATAGAATTTCTCCAGCACCTTCTCCAGCAGAGTTTGAGGGTCCAGCTGTTGCTCCTACTAGTAGTGCTACAACGTTAATAGTTGGTCTTGTAACTGTTGTGGGAGTGTTGGCTATGCATGTGGGTTTTCTCATCTAAATGAATCACCCCATCAATTAGCTATTGGGATAGTGACGTTCTTTTGATTTGTGGCTTAATTCTTTTTAGCGAATATATCATTCTTTTTTTTAAAAGTTATATATGTCAAAATTTGAGATATATATTAGATGTCTTTATTAATTCTTTTGTAGCAAATATAAGAGTTTTGAGCTTCTTTCAATATGGTGCCTTTCGGCATTCACAAACGGAACTGCGCTGATTTCAAGCTATATCTTTTTACATTAAGTCAAATTATTTTTATTTCATTCCACACATTTTTGGTACCTAATTTAGAACCTTGTTCTCCACACGTTGCTTTTTGTTTGAACGCAATCTTTCCTGGTTTTTTTCAACAGGATAAAAAAATTTACATGCCATTTCAGATAAACTAGTTAAATAATAAACTAGTTCTTGTTAAAATAAAAAATTGGATAAAAAATGTCTAATTACACTTAACTTTTCAATAATGTATGTAGGACACAATTTCAAGTGAGCTTGTTCACTTGTTCATTCATCTGTTCTTTAAAAGCTCCATGTATAAGATCTTTATTGGTGTAATAATGTGTGAACTTTCGGTAATCTTAACTCACTTTTTGTAAGCCCTAGAACGCGGTATGAGATTTAAGAAATTCATGAGTTATTCTCTCAGGTGCAATCTTAATTGGTTCTTAAATTTAGAAACCCGTAAACAAGTGGAAATGCTCATATTTTAGAAATATGTCCATAGAGAGTAAATCCAAAAGCCTAAGCATCCAAAATTGAGACATGTACATTGTTGATCTGCAAATCCAACCCCAACAGAAAATAGCAACCATAGTTACCCATTTGTCTACTGAAAACTGACGTTAATCGAATAGCTGTTAACCAAAAACTGAAGTGTTGGATATTAGAAACATTCAACATGTTGATAGTGAACAGTATTGAGAATCTGTCGCCAAGAAGAGAATAGATGTCATCCCCAAAAGCATGGAAAAGCAACAACGCTATGGTGAAATTCCCTCTTTCGGACACAGCTCCACGTTGTTCACACACTGGAAGTAAAAGTCCAAAAGAATAAAATCTCAGACAGAATAAAAGATGGAAATCAGCAAATTGTGGTAAACCAAAATACGTCAAAACAAGTAAACGCTAGACTTGCAAGTTGCAGGCTTTCACTCAGATTCTATCCATTTAGAGAAAATTTATGAGCATACAAGAAAAGCATATAAAATTCACACGACACAACCAACACAATCAAGGTAATTCAGCAGTGAGTAGCTTTGTTCCATGCATTTAAATTAACATTATATTAGAAGCACGAACCAACTTGTTCAAGCTTTTTCCCTGAGGCCAAAACCCTTTCAATCCCATGATTACAACGAAAACAGTCATTTCAGACTATTTCTAGAAAATATATGACAAGTAGCATATATTTCCCAATGAATTGTTTGTTACTTTCAAAAGAAAAACAGCTGATCGGATGAATTGCGAAAAATTTCTTGTAAAGGTTCACATTTCTTTTTGCATTGAAGACCACATATCATTGAATGAAGATTTAAATTACACATCAATCACAAATTATATTTAAACTTTTTAGTCTAAACTTATGTGCTCAAAATTTTCATTAATTCATAAGACACTCTATTGTCTTCTGCACAATGAGCTCCAACAGGATGGCTCAAGACAGAATACTTGGGTAAGTTGCTAGAGTGAAAAATCACTCAACACGCCTTACATTTACATTGATTCAAGAGTAACAAAGAGAAGTTAATATAATTCCCTAACTGATGCGTGAATCTGAAGAAACACTTATCCTAGAGTTTAAGTGCCAATTGTGGGCCAATTTCCAACGCTTCTCAAGCCAGATGAGCTTATAAGTTTAATGCTACAAACACGGAACAAATATATTGAATTGTGGACACTTAGATGTTGTCAAGATATGTCCATCATGCACTGCCACAAACCAGCAGCCTTGTCAAAGTTGTTGATTTGCCTCTGAAATTTTAGGGTTTTCTCTCGAACAAGGAGGGGCTTTAGATGGAGCTCTAGATGGTGTGAACAACGGCAGTGGACGACGATAATGTCCCACCCAGGCCCTATGAAATATCGACTCTGATGTGGACTTTTCATGGCCAATTTTTATATATAGGATACGGAGACCCTATTCATATATAGTTAGCATGACAAAAATCCCAATTGAGAAATAACATTTTACACAATTCACATTGTAGAAACAAATTTGCTAGGTCTTACAGTTTCGAAAATAATAATGATCCCACAATAAAGTACTAAGAAACACATCTATTAATACTTAAAAGCTAGTTAAGTCCCAGGATACAAGCCTAACAAAAAAAGTTTCAAGCCTTGCAATATTTATAATGCACTTTGATATTTTTTTTTTTATTTCTTTCGTTTTTATGATAGCATTGTCTAGGACATGCTTAGCCAATAAAAGGTGTAAGCTTACCCTCTTTGCTCGTGCTCAATTAAGGGGTGTCAGCCACATGCTGAAGGCATATCCAATAAGTGATGTTTAAAAAGTGTTGAACATGCTGTCCTACAAAGGTGTTGGTACTTCCTAGATCAAACCCAATCAATCTAATACAAATTGAAAATGGCGATCTCTCATGGTGGCAGAGATGATGTCGGAGATGTGCCTGCCTAAAAGATAGAGCAGAGTGGATCCAACCCATTCTAATACTAAGTTGAAGATTGAACATTTTGACGAATTGGTTGAGTGAAAAAGTACTCAGGAGGCCATTCTATATTGATTCACGAGACAATGACATTCAAGAGAAATAAAGAGCAGTAAATATAATTCTCCAACTGATGCATGAATCTGAACATGATGTATCCTAGAATTTAAATGCCAGATAGAATACTGCTTTCAACAATGAGGAATGGAGAACTTGAAGGGATCGATTCCCTGACCCAATTCACTTCAAAACATGCTAGAGGATCGAGTCTCATCACATATAAAACCAACGAAGTATTCCCTCTTCAGTCATATATCAACCTTGAATAGTGGCGTGTTGTAATAAATTGTAGATTATTAGTATTAAAATAGAGAAATAGGTATAGGATTAATTTCTTTGTGTGTAAATACACATAAAGGGATGTTTATTTATAGATGATAAAAATAACAGAAATAGTAACAAAATAACAGAGAACATGGGCTAAGCTCGTTATATTCAACACTCCCCTTCAAACTGGTGCATATAAATTGTATGTACCAAGCTTGTTACAAATATAATCAATCCTGGGATCCCTTAAAGATTTGGTGAAAATTTCTGCCAATTGATCATTCGAATTAACAAACTCGATCTTGATGTCTCCAGATGTAATTTTTTTTCGAACAAAATGACAATCAACTTCAATATGTTTAGTCCTCTCGTGAAAGACGGGATTTAAGCTAATATGAAGAGCAGCCTGATTATCACATATGACTGTCATTTGAGTGACCTCTCCAAATTGCAATTCTTTTAGTAACTGTTTGAGCCAAATAAGTTCACAGGCAGCTAAGGCCATGGCTCTATATTCAGCTTTAGCACTAGATCTTGCCACAACATGTTTCTTAATCTTCCAAGATATCAAATTACCACCAATAGAAACACAATATTCGGAAGTAGATCTTCTATCTGATGGAGATCCTACCCAATCCGCATCTGTATAACATACAACTCTAGTATGGTCATTATGACCATATAGTAGGCCTTTTCCAGGAGAACCTTTAATGTACTTCAATATACGAGTAACCGCATTCAAATGATTAACATATGGAGAGTTAAGGAATTGACTCACCACACTAACTGCAAAAGAAATATCAGGACGAGTAACAGTAAGATAATTCAGTTTTCCAACTAATCTTTTATACTTCTCAGGATCTGAGAGGAGCTCCCCCTGACTAGGTAGAAGTTTGGCATTAGGATCCATGGGTGTCTCAACAGATTTAGAATTCAGTAACCCAGTTTCTTCCAAAAGATCTAATGCATACTTTCTTTGAAAATAACAATACCATGATTGGATTGTGCTACCTCAATCCCCAAGAAATATCTAAGTTTACCAAGATCTTTAGTCTGAAAATGGTGACAAATATCCTGTTTAAGTTGAGAAATACCATGGTGATCACTACCTGTAAGAACAATGTCATCAACATAGACAACTAAATAGATACACCCAACAATCGAATGACGATAAAAAACTGAATGATCTGTCTCACTGCGAGTCATACCAAATTCTTTAACAACACTACTAAACTTTCCAAACCAGGCCCTGGGAAACTGTTTGAGACCATATAAAGATTTACGAAGACGACATACCAATCCAAAAGACTCCCCCTGAGCAACAAAACCTGGAGGTTGCTCCATATAAATTTCTTCCTGCAAATCCCCATTAAGAAAAACATTTTTTGACATCCAGTTGATAAAGAGACCATCTTTGAAGAGCTGCCATGGCTATAAATAGGCGAATAGACGCCATTTTTGCCACTGGAGAAAAAGTATCACCATAGTCCAAACCAAAAATTTGGGTGTAGCCTTTAGCCACAAGACTAGCTTTGAGATGATCAATAGTGTCATCTGACCAACTTTGATAGTAAAGACCCACCTGCAACCAACAACAGATTTTCCAGAGGGTAAAGAAACGAGTTCCCAAGTTCCACTGTTCTAAAGAGCACTGAGTTCATCAAGTATAGCTTGACGCCAACCAGGATGAGCTAAAGCATCACCTACAGATTTTGGAATAGACACTGAAGAAATGGATGATAGATAAGCATAAAAAGGTTGAGACAGTCTATAATAGCTCAAGGCAGTGTAGTGTAGAGATGGATTACAGGTAGAACGTATACCTTTACGAATGGCAACAAGAAAATCAGGTTCAACTGTCGGAGCCTGAGGGGGCGAAATATGTGGCACCAGAGGAGAATCACTTGGTGGACGTTGGGAAGTTTGACGACGACTATACACCTTAAGAGGTGGTGAAGGAGGCGACTCAGTAGAAACATTAGACATGACAGCAGGAGAATCACAGACAATTGGAATATGTGTTTGATTAGATGAAGACACGAGGAGAAGATGAAAACTTAAAATAAAAAGAATATTCAATAAAGGTAACATCTGTAGAAATGAAATAATGATTAAGCAAGGGTGAAAAACATTTATATCCTTTTTGAGATCTAGTGAATCCTAAAAAGACACATTTGTGTGACCGAGCAAATAATTTATCAAGTCCGAGACTAAAATTGTGAACAAAACATATAGACCCAACAACTTTAGAGGGTAATAAATGGAGAGACTCATGAGGAAACAAAATAAAATGAAGAATTTTATTTTCTAAAACTGAAGATGGCATACGATTAATACGATAACATGCACTAAGAATAGCATCACCCCAAAAAATTGAGGAACCCCACCATGAATTAAAAGAGTACAAGTAGTTTCAACAAAATGTCTATTTTTGCGCTCAACTACCCCATTTTGTTGAGGTATATAAGCACAAGAGGTTTGGTGAAGAATGCCATGAGATTTCATAAAAGTCGTAAAAGACTAAGAAAGATACTCACGAACATTATCACTCCGTAAGATTCGAATCGAAACACCAAATTGATTTTTAATCTCATTAAAAAAAGATTGAAATATTAAAAACAACTCAGAACAATTTTTCATTAAAAATAACCAAGTACATCTGGAATAATCATCAATAAAAGTAACAAAATACTGAAATCCTAAATTAGACTTAAGACGACTTGGTCCCCAAATGTCAGAGTGAACTAAGGCAAATGGGGACGAAGCACGTTGAGAGACACTATTAGGAAAAGAATTGCAACTATGTTTCCCTAAAAGACACGACTCACAAGACAAACTGAACAACTTAGATAAACTTGGAATAAGTTGCTGCATCTTGGCAAGACTAAGATGTCCTAACTGAGTATGAAGAAGAGATGGAGAGTCTATGACCATGTCAACATGAGTAGATGTTCGTAAACAGTAAAGACCATGAGACTCACATCCGGTGTCAATCATCCGCCCCGAACTCCGGTCCTGTAAACAAACAGAATCTTTGGTAAAAAAAATAATACAGTCAAGAGAATGAGTGAGACGATTGATAAATAATAAATTAAAAGGTGACCCAGGGACATAAAGAACATTGTCAATAGGCAAAGAAGGAAAAAGATGAACAGTATCAACACTATGGGATGAGACCTTAGAACCATTAGCTATGGTGATGGAGGGTAAATGACTAAAGGTAGACAAAGAAGAGAAAAGGGATTTATTACTAGTAATATGATCATGGCACCTGAGTCTAGAACCCAAGAACCAAGAGAATTGGAGTGGGTGAGCCCAGCAAAAGAAATACCTGTATGTGCAACAGTGGAACCAGAGTTCTGACGATCCTCATACCATTTAAGAAATTCATTGAAAATAGCCGGTGGACCTCAGACATCAAATGAAGTAGAATCCATGGTAGAAGGTGGCACAGGAGTTGCTTGGACAACTGCAGCAGTTTTAGGAGGACGGCCATGTAAGGCATAACACCTGTCAATTTTGTAGCCAAGTTTGCCACAATGGTCACATTTATGACGCCCTTTGTTCGGCTTTCGAAAACGGGTGCGATCATCACGTTGAGATACTAAAGCAGAAGAGTCATCACCTGAAGTAGATATATCAATGTGGGATTTATCTGGTACACGCATAAGGGTGGAAGAAGTAGAAGTAAGCGTGAGCACAACAGGAGATCCCAAAATCTGATCACGAACAGAAGAATAAACATCAGGAAGTCCATATAAGACTAACAATATGAAAAACTTGGACCGTTGCTCTATCTCTTGAGACGGAGTGGATGCAGGAGGCAACAATTCACTAAAATCATGAAAAAGAGCATAGATTTTACCAAGATACTCAGACATTGTACCATCAAGACGTTTCGAAGCAACATGAAGGAGATTTTGACATACTCCATAAAAACGTTGAGTATCATTGGTTATATAATAATTTGGCATGCTCCCAAATTTTTGAACACGTCTCATAAGAGCGAAAAATTTGTTTCAAAGACGAGTGAATGGTCGATTTGAGAACCATGCATAATTGAGCATCAATTTTCAACCAACGAGAAACCTCATTCTCAGGAACATTAGCAACAGACGTTGTAAGATGATTAACGTAGC